>Ga0308007_10000313_pt1 | contig 22295 bp, 25 predicted proteins | sample Neamet71_FD_203152 | JGI IMG/M metagenome (GOLD analysis project Ga0308007, IMG submission 203152) | Marine microbial communities from water near the shore, Antarctic Ocean - #71 | ecosystem: Environmental > Aquatic > Marine > Unclassified | place: Southern Ocean | collected 2014-06-07
ATAGAATAAATTAATAATCCCAATCTCGTTGTGACCAATTTGTGACCAAACACCTAAACGTGGTTGTATAGAAATAAATAAGTGTTGATTTTATTGGTAGCGGGAAGTGGAATCGAACCACTGACCTCAGGCTTATGAGTCCTGCGCTCTAACCAACTGAGCTACCCCGCCAACTTTAATTACTTTATAATAGTTATATTTTTACTTACAACAATATTTTTTATATTTTGTTATCTTGTTTTAATTACTAATAAATTTTTTTTTTTAAATTAGAAAGATTAACTATTAATTGGCTATTTTGATGTTTTAAAATAGGTGAAACATTTTTTTCAATTATATTTTGATAGTTCAATTTACATTTTTTTGCTAAATTTGCGCAGGCATTACCAGCGGTTAATGTCTGTATCTCTAGTAATTTTGTTCCTGGATTTGAAAAGACTATATTAGCAAAACCTGCTCCGTGAAGTCCAACAATACTATCTGCATTTTGAAATATTTTTACTTGCTGCTCAAAAGTATGTTCGGATAGTGTTATTGACTCAAATCCAAAACTGGTTAATAATTTTCTTACTTCATCACTATTAATAATTTTTCTATGTTTGTTGTTTTTTTCTTTATTTCTGTCTATGTATATTTTTTTAGAAAATTGAGTATTTAAGTTGTCTTCTTTGATGAATTTTTTTCTGAGCCAATCAATAATCCACACAGGCATATCTGTAATTGATTGTGAGGCATTGTTATTAAAAACATTTGGATGATCCACTGTTAGAATATTGTTACTAGTTATATGTTTAAACTTTTCCCCATCTAATAGCTTTTTTGATAAAATTCCTAAACCATCAAATGTTTCTTTTTGATAATTTCTGGATAAGGAAGGTAGCAGAAAAAAATCTGGTTCATGATTAAGATTTAACTTTTCTAAAATACCAATCTTAGGTAGTACATCAAAAATCCAATGCCAATAATTATTTTTTCCTGCGCCACCACATAATAAAGAAAAAACAGATCCGTTAATTTTTTTTAAAAAATTTGGAGTTCCGTTTTTAAAAACTATATTTTCTTTAGACTCAGCGTTGAAAATTCTGTCATTTTTATCATATCTATATTGAAATGAAGTTTCTTCTATTAAATTTTTATCTAGAATAAAAGCTGTGTCGTGAACAGTAGTAGAATAAATCCTTCCATTGGGTATTTTATAGAAATTATAAGAAATTGGGCCATTAAAAAATATTTTTTTTATGTCTATATTTTTTGTTTCATTGGCTTTAATAATTTTTTCTATTTTTTTATAGAATGAAAAAAATATAAAAATTTTGATTAATTTATAAAATTTGCTAAATATTTTTTTTTTAAACATATGGATGGTTTAAAATAATTAGATAAAAGTTCTTATTTTGTGTTTTTTTATTATAGTATTTTATAAGTTATTAATATATTTCTTTAGGATAAATATATTAATAGACTATCAATATGAAAAAAACTGCTTTAATTACTGGTATAACTGGTCAAGATGGATCTTATCTATCCGAGTTGTTGATTTCTAAAAATTATAAAGTACATGGTCTAGTGAGAAGAGTTGCTCTAGAAGATGGAAATCATAGGCTGTGGAGGTTGAGACATATTTTAAATAAAATTACACTTCATTCAGCTTCACTCGAAAGTTACGCAAGCTTGGTAAAGATTATTCAAAAAATTAAACCGACAGAAGTGTACCATCTTGGGGCGCAAAGCTACGTTGACTATTCATTTAAAGATGAATTTTCTACACTAAATACCAATATAAATGGAACGCATTATATCTTGTCTGCTCTAAAAGAATTTTCTCCTAAATCAAAATTTTATTTTGCAGGCTCGTCTGAGATGTTTGGACGAGTTTTGGAAGCTCCTCAAAAAGAGACAACACCTTTTTATCCTAGATCTGTTTACGGGATATCAAAGGTTGCTGGTTACGATCTTACAAGAAATTATAGAGAAGCTTATAAAATGTTTTGCTGTAGTGGAATACTATTTAACCACGAATCTCCTAGAAGAGGGTATGAGTTTGTAACTAGAAAAATTACACATGCAGTTGCTAGAATTAAACTCGGGATCCAAAAAGATTTAAAATTGGGAAATCTTGATGCAAAAAGAGACTGGGGCCATGCTGAAGATTATGTCAGAGCTATGTGGCTAATGCTCAATCAGTCTAAACCAAAGGATTATGTTATAAGTACTGGAAAACAATACACAGTAAGAGAGTTTGCTAGATTAGCTTTTAGTATAGCGGGATTAGATTACAAAAAATATATTAAAATTGATAAATCACTTCATAGGCCTGCGGAAGTTTTAACTCTCCTAGGTGACTGTAAAAAAGCTAAAAAAGAGCTTAAATGGAAACCTAAGTATGATTTTAAGATGCTTGTTAAGAGTATGGTTGAAGCAGATTTAGAATTTGTGAAAAAAGAAAGATACTGAACATAAAATTTATCGAGAATAAATTAATAATTATTTTGGTTAAGAGCTGCCTAAAGTTTTAAATAATTTTTTAACTATATACTTTAAATTTTGGCAGAGGAAAAATAAATTTTGATCCTTTTTTAATAGTAGTCGACTCTCTTTTTAAAATCTCTTTTTTAAAATGCCAAGGCAAAACTAAATAATAATTAGGTTTTTTTTCTCTAGAAAGTTTTTCTGAAATAATTTTAATTTTACTGCCAGGTGTATAAAGATTATATTTTTCAGGATTTCTTTCAGCTGCATAATCAATTAAAGTATTATCTAGTTTGAAATACTGCAAAAGAACATTCCCTTTAGTTGAGGCTCCATAACAATGTATTATTTTTTTATTTTTTTTCTCTTTTTTGATAAATAATAAGAGTTGATTTTTTATAAAATTAATTTTTTTAAAAAATTTAATAAAAGTTTCTTTTTTTTCTAATTTTAATTTTTTTTCATATAAAAAAGCATTATTTAAAGAAACTTGATTATTTTGATATGAAGCATTTTTTTTACATATAAACAGCTGGGCACTGCCACCGTTAATACTATTAAATTTTACATCAAATAATCTAAGCTTATTTTTAGAGCACATTTGAGAAATAATTTTTACACTGTAGTATTCAAGGTGTTCGTGGCAAAATGTGTCAAACATATTAAGTTTAATTATTGAACCTAAGTCTGCAAACTCTAATAAAAAAACTCCTTCATTGTCCAGTATAGTTTCTGCATCGGCTAAAAACTTGTTTGGATTTTTTAGGTCATAAAAAACTGAAAGAGCTGTAATTATTTTAAACTTTTTATTAAAGATTATTTTTTTTATTTTATTGCCAGAAAAAAAATCCGATATTTTGTAATTAATTTTTTTATATTTTTTTACAAATTTGTCTACTAATGGATCTATACCAAACGTAATAATATTTTTATTATAAAAATTTAACAAAGTTCCGTCGTTACTTGCAATATCTAAAGCTAAATCACCTTTTTTTATTTTAGTTTTTTTTATTAACACTTCTGTTACATTTTTGACGTGTTTAGTCATAGTCGCATTTATACCTGTTTGATACCCGTAGTCTGGTCCGTAAAGATATTTTGTATCAAAATTGTTACCTAACTGTAAAAGCTTACAAGCTTTACACAAAACTACATTGATTGGTCCTTTTTTTGGGTTTTTATTTTTTTTGAAAAATTTGCCTGTATAAAAAAGATTTCCTAACGAGAAAACATTTTCAACATTTTTTGATGAACAATTTCTACAGTTTTTTAATTTCATTTTATTTTTTTATATTTTTAAAAATTGTTCTAATATATTATAAAACTATTGTGTATCTAAAAAATTTCATCTTTAAAAATAAATCAATATTAGCGTTATGTTTTCTTGATTCTACTGGTGCTTCTTTATTTGTAGCAAAGCCTTTATTAGGTTATTGTACTTAATTAGAGGTATAAATGAAAAAAATATTATTCACATTAATCTTATTATTTAATCCAAACATTCTTTATTGCCTTAATCTAAAAGGAGATTTTTTCCAAGGTAATTTGATAATAGGGAAGACAGAACCTAAATCAAATATATTTATAGATGAAAAAAGAGTCAAAATCTCAAAAGAAGGTTTTTTTGCTTTCGGCCTAGGTAAGGATAGAAAAAACAATGTCACCATCGTAGAGTTTAAGAACGGTGTTTCTAAAAAAATTATCAAAAAAATTTATAAAAAAAAATACCTAATACAAAAAATAGATGGTTTACCTAGAAAACAAGTCACACCACCTGAAGAACTTTATGAAAGAATTAAAAATGATAACAAGCTCATAGGCAAAGCAAGAGCAATCAATAGTAACTTAACTTTTTTTACAGATACTTTTAAAATTCCTATTAAAAATACTATCATTACTGGTGTATATGGGAGCCAAAGAATACTAAATGGAATTCCTAAATCACCACACTACGGTTTAGATTTTGCAGCGAAAGAAGGCACCGAAATAAAGGCAATGCTGGATGGAATAGTTACTCTTTCAGAAAATGATTTATACTATACGGGTGGAACTATTATTTTTGATCATGGCCATGGTGTAAGCACTTTATATATGCATATGAAAGATTTATACGTGAAAAAGGGACAAAAAATAAAACAAGGTACTGTCATAGGTACAGTTGGTAAAACAGGAAGGTCGACTGGAGCGCACCTAGATATAAGATTAAATTTGTTCGATTTAAAACTAGACCCAGCTAGTGTTTTAAAAATTAATTAGTTATAAAATTTAACTATCCTTTTGATGATGCAATAAAATATTTAACAATATTTTTAATGAACTTTTCTCTTAAAAATTTATTTTTTAAATGAATATTATCTTCGCCCCATATAAATTTTTTATCAGGATAAAAATTATCATTATTTTTTATTATTTTTGTAAAGTTTATATGGACTACCTTGGGAAATTTTGAAGAAACTTGATCGATAATATCCGATACATTGATTTTATATTCTCCTGTGAGATGTTTGTATTGTGGGTGTGTTACAACATATATTTTTTTTAGATTATTAGATTTACTAATTCTAGTAAAATATTCACTAACTGATTTCTTGAAATAATTTATATCATTTATATTCTCAGAAATAAGTTGTTTTTCAATCTGCGCCCAGCCACAATCGTTTGATATCACAACTTTATTTATTTTGTAGTTTGACATTTTAATTATTCTATTCCAGGACTTCATAATTTTATAATTCATATATTTTTGAACTATATAAATTTTAGATGTGTTACTTAAATTTATTTCAGACAATTTAATAATTTTGTCTATATTAAACGGGTCTACGAAGAGAGGGTATTTTTCATAGGTAACTGCTTTAAGATTGCCATTCAGATCAAATCTTTTTAAATTTTTATATCTACAGACTTCATCTCCTATGTCTGTTTGGTCTATATATGTGACTAAAAAATCTGGTTTTATTTTAAAATTCTCTTCTAACAGTTTAAACTGTAGACTCATTAATGAAGGTGCATAGGAAGATACGCCAGCACCTAATATAGTGTAATTTTGTCCTAGACTTTTTTTTAGATAGTTTGAATTTTCTTTAACGTCAGTAATTTGCTGTATCCATGAATCTCCCTGAAAAAGAATAGTATTTCCAGTATCAGATTTATTTATTACGGTGAATAACATCTCATTTAAATTGATATTTTTAGTAGTTGTTGGGTCACTGGGGGAAGTCGTGAGCCTAACGTGGTTAACTATTTCAGAATATTTTTTATAAAAATTAAGTTTTTCTGTATCTTTAAAAAAATTATTTTTTAATTCATTGTTTGCTGAAATATAAAGATAAAAAAAAGTTAAAAAATAAAAAAAAATTATTGTTATAAAAAAAATTAATATAAAATATGATATTTTTTTCATTTTTTAAAATTTAATTTACTAATCTAATTTAAAATTTAGTCGATAATCTTTTTTTAAATTTTTATCTTGATCTTTTTTATGTAGAATTATATTTTCAAATACTAAAATATCTAAATCTGTACCCATAAAGCATCTATAGGCATCAATAATTGTGCAAACTATAGGCTCTCCTCTTATGTTGAAAGAAGTGTTTACTAGAATTGGGCATCCAGTTTTTTCTTTAAATTTTTTAATTAATTTATGATACTTAGAATTTGTCTCTTTATGTACTGTCTGAATTCTTGCGGAATAATCTACATGGGTGATGGCAGGAATTTTAGACCTCTTAATATTTAATTTATTTATACCAAACAGATTTTCTTGCGCATTTGTCATTGGTATTTGGATTTCTTTTTTTATATCAGCAACTAAAAGCATGTATGGACTCGGAATATTTAAATCAAACCAATTTTCAACTTCTTCGCTCAAAATAGAAGGTGCGAATGGTCTAAAGCTCTCTCTAAATTTGACTTTTAGATTTAATTCTTTCTGCATCTTTTCTGATCTAGGGTCAGCCAATATTGATCTTCCGCCTAAAGCTCGCGGGCCAAATTCCATTCTTCCCTGAAACCATCCTACCGTTTTTTCCTCACTTAATTCTTTAGATAAAATTTCAGTTAATTCATCTTCTTCGTATTCTTTAAAATTTGCTTTTAATAAATTTAGTTCTCTTTTAATGTATTCACTATCAAACTTAGGACCTAGATAGGAACCTTTCATGCTATCATGTCCATCTACGGTTCTGTTATTTTTAAGCTCTTGGTGCCAGTATGCAAGAGCTGCTCCAAGTGATCCGCCAGCGTCACCAGCAGCTGGTTGTACCCAAATATTTTCAAAAATTTTATTTTTTAAAATCTTTCCGTTAGCTACACAGTTTAAAGCTACCCCACCTGCCATACAAAGATTTTTGATTTTATACTCGCTGGCAATATTTTTAGCTAGCCTAAGAACAATTTCCTCAGTTACAGACTGAACAGAAGCTGCTATATCCATGTGGAATTGTGTTAATAACTCTTCTTCTGATTTTCTAGTAGGCTCTCCAAATAAATCATCAAATTTTTTATTTGTCATTGTTAAACCTGTGGCAAAATTAAAGTAAGTCATGTCTAACCTGAAAGAACCATCATCTTTAAGGTCAATAAGATTTTTTAAAATTAATTCTTTATAAATAGGTTTTCCATACGGAGCTAATCCCATTACTTTGTATTCTCCGCTATTAACCTTAAAACCTGTGTAATAAGTGAAGGCAGAATAAAGAAGTCCTAACGAATGTGGAAAATGTATCTCTTTAAGAATTTTAATTTGATTTCCTTTTCCGTGAGCTATTGTTGTAGTCGCCCACTCACCTACTCCATCTAAGGTCAGAATTATTGCTTCTTCAAAAGGTGAGGGGTAAAAAGCACTTGCGGCATGGCTAAAATGATGTTCTGAAAACTTTATTTTTTTAATATCATCAAATTTTTCATCTTGTTCTTGAAGTAAATCAAATAAATATTTTTTTTGAAAAAGTTTTTCTCTCAGCCAAACGGGCATAGCTAATGAGAAAGATTTAAATCCTTTAGGTGCAAAAGCTAAATATGTTTCTAGTAATCTTTCAAATTTTAAAAATGGCTTTTCAAAAAAAACAACATGGTCTATTTGGTTTAATTGAATTTTACCCTCTTTAAGAACGTAATTAATCGCATTTTTTGGATATTTTGAGTCATGCTTTATTCTTGAAAATCTTTCTTCTTGCGCTGCAGCAATAATTTCTCCATCTTGAATCAATGTTGCTGCACTGTCATGATAGAAGGCTGATATTCCTAAAATATTAATCACTAAAAGATTGTGTAAATAAATGGAGCAACAGCGGAGCCTTGGCTAAGAACGATTAACATTCCAAACAAAGCTAAAACAATTATAATTGGAATTAACCAATATTTTTTTCTAACTTTTATAAATTCCCAAAATTCTTTTATAAATTCAAACATTAAAATTGCTTGTCCATTGTAGTTATATTGTTTTTTCTTTTTATCCAATAAGAATTCTTTCTTGAAAACTTAAGCATAAGTATGTCTTTACCTAAAACTCTAACCAAAAAACTTATTGGTGTTACAATGGTAAAGAATACTAAGGCCATAATTATTGGAGCAATTATTTTTCCAATTACTTCTCCTAATTTTATCCAAGCACGATTTAATGGTTTTAGCAGTTCAGACTTTAAATAAGCTAGAGTTAAAAAAATAAAAGCCAATATTATAGACCAAACTCTTATTTCGGCTACGTTTAGAAGTGGCCAAAATCCTATTAGGAAAAATAGAACTGAAAAAAGAATTCCAAAACTCTTTTCAGAAGATTTTTTCATGAGCTAATGATTATAACTTAAATCAGTTAAGTTCAACTTAAAATTATTTCTTAGCTAGTTGTAGCTGAATTTAGAATGGGCATAGGTAACTATTAAACCGCCTAGTGCACAAAAACAAATTTTTATTAATAATTAAAAAAGTACAATATTTTGAGCAGAAAGTTTTTTATATGCTAAAGTTAATAATTCAAGCGGTTCTTGCATTTTTATCTTCTGTTTAATTTTGTACTTAATTTACGCAGCTTGTTGCATATTATGCTTGGTAGACATGCCACTTAAAAAGTTCCAGAGGTATTTAGCAGTAGATAAAGCGGCCGTTTCAGCTTTTTGCTGCTCTTCTTTAGACAGTCCGTCTAATAATTTTTCACACTCGGCTCTATGATGAACATCAGCCGACTTATGTGCTTCAAAAAATTCTAATCCTTTTTTTGAAGAACAGCCATAGTGATTTTTTAATCCTTGGATTTTTGTTTCAGCAATTTCAGGGATTTGTCTTTCATATGTATATAAAGAAGCTAAACCTTCGGCGTAAGAAGATCTTCCTTGTTTAAAGAAATTATCTATTAGGTCTTTTGTAAAACTCTCTAGTTTTACATTTTCAATTTCTTCAGAATTCGCTCCCATCTCTAATGCAAAATTTTTCCAAAGAGTTGGGTGATCTGCATCTTTGTTTTCCTCATCTTGTAAGTTTTCTAAAAGAATTTTTCTTTTTTCAATATCTTCACATAGTGAATGAGTGGCACTTATATATCTGGGGAATGCTTTAACGTGTTGATAATACTGTTCTGCATAATCTTTAATAATTTCTCTTGTCAATTTTCCTTCATTCCAAGATTTGTAGAACGGGTGATTTAATAAATGATACTTATCTAGTTTTTTATTTAATTCTTTTGAAAACATATAATCTCCTTGGTTAAATTTAATTTATTATTTAATATAGAATATTCAATCAAAATAAATACAACTTTTAGCTGTATTTGTTAATAAGATTGTAAATACATTAAAAAAAAGCAAAAATATAAAACCTTTATGCGGAAAGAATTTTTTGAAAACAGAAAAGCTTTAATTGTCCTAATTGCTGCTAGTTTAGTAGTGCTTGTTTCTATGGGCATAAGACAAACATGGGGTTTGTTTTATCAATTTTTTGAAATTGATCTAGGAATTAATAGAACTCAATTTGGATTAGCAATCGGTGTGCAAATGCTTTTTTGGGGCATCACTGCTCCTTTGTTTGGAATGGTTGCGGATAAATATGGCCCAAATAGAGCTGCGTTTGTGGGTTTTATAATTTATCTTATTGGTTCCTATATTGTTTTAACTCAGCCAGCTTCTAATTCAATTTTTTTAATTAGCATGGGTGTTGTAATTGGAACAGCACTTGGTGCTACAGCTGTCTCCGTTCCTGTCGCGGCTGTTGGAAAATATTTTTCAGACAAAAACAGAACAATAGCTGTGGGAATAGTAACCGGCTCTGCCTCAATTGGTTTTTTTCTTATGCCGTTATTTGCAAAATTTTCTAATGACGCCCATGGGTGGCAGAATACAGTTCAATACTTTATATATTTTTTAATTTTCGCTGCTATTTGTTCTCTATTTTTATTCAAAAGAGAATATGTTGATACAACAAATAATTCTTTTACAAGAAACCAAACGACTTTTGAAGCTTTGAACGAAGCCTTTAAACATAGAGGCTATATGCTTTTAGTTGCTGGTTTTTTTGTTTGTGGTTTCCAAATTACATTAATTGCAACACATATACCTGGTTACATTCAGCAGAAAGGCTTGCCTGACTGGACAGCTGCTGCAATCTTAGCCTTGATCGGGTTTTTTAATATTTTTGGAACTATAGGAATGGGTTTTCTTGCTTCAAAATATAGTAAGAAAATTTTATTAAGTATTCTTTATTTCTCTCGAGGTCTAATCCTCATTTTATTTCTATTTCTGCCTTCATCTGTATTTACTGCGCTTGCATTTGGAGTTTTATTTGGAATATTGTGGTTGGCCACTATCCCTCCAACGAATGGAATAGTAGCACAAATATTTGGTACAAAATATTTAGGAACATTATTTGGAATTGTTTTTTTTAGTCACCAAGTTGGTTCATTTTTAGGAGCTTATTTAGGAGGATATTTTTTTGATACGTACGGTAGTTATGATTACGCTTGGTATCTGTCTATACTACTTTCGTTATTTGCAGGCTTTGTTCATTTGCCTATTGATGAAAAACCTCTCTTAAGAACAGCTTAAAATATTTATTTAATGTTTTTTAAAGAATTTTTTAAATCAGTTATTAAATCTTTTGGATCCTCTAAACCAACATGTATTCGAACTAAATGATCGTTTTTTTCAAACTTATAAAAATTTCTAATTTTAGATATGTCATGATAAATAGCTAAACTTTCAAAGCCACCCCAGCTATAGCCAACACCAAAGAGTTCTAATTTATTTACAAATTTAAAAACAGATGATTTGCTTTTAGCTTTTATAACAATTGAAAGGAGGCCTGTTGCACCAGAATAATATTTTTTCCACATTTTATAATTTATAGAGCCTGGTTTATGTGGATATAAAACTTCTTTAATTTTTTTTTGTTTTTTTAAAAAATTAACTATTTTTTTTGTGTTTTCACTATGAGCTTTAAGTCTTATATCTAAAGTTCTAGCTCCTCTTATGATTAAATAAGCTTCATCAGCAGATAGTCTGCTTCCTAGAAGCTTGTCACAAAATTTTACTTTACTATAGGTCTTTTTATTGACTGCTAACGTACCTCCCATGGCATCTGAATGTCCGGACAAGTACTTAGTTGCAGAAGAAATAGAAACATCAAAACCAAGTGCTAAAGGTTTAAAATATAGTGGTGTACCCCAAGTATTATCCATTGCTGTAATTATATTATTTTTTTTACCTAGTTTAACAATCTCCTTAAGATCTTGAAATTCAAAAGTTATGCTTCCTGGATTTTCAACAAAAATTAATTTTGTTTTTTTAGTAATCTTGTTTTGCAAATCTTTAATATTATTAGGGTCGTAATATTTAGTTGTAATATTGTATTTAGGTAATAGCTTTTCTGTTATTTCTCTCGTTGGATAATAAACGTTGTCCGCTACTAAAACCTCATCACCGGCTTGACACAAGGCCATAAAGGCTAAGGATACCGACCCAAAACCTGTAGAATGTAAAAAGACATGGTGAGCTTGCTCAAGTTCTTTAACAATCTTTTGTAATTCGATAGTTGTTTGACTGCCATATCTTCCATAAGCATAATGAGTGATTGGTTTGTCATTTAATATTTTTTTTTCATGAGACGCCAGTTCCTGCATAGAATCAAATAAGATGGTCGATGCCCTCACTACTGGTGGGTTTGCAGAGCGATTTATTTTGCTAAAAGAGCTGTGTTTTAAAAGTGTACTTATGGACTTTTTCATAATTTAAGTATAATTAGTCGATACTTTAAACATTTAATAGATTTTTAACAACTAAGAGTATAAAAAAGGCTAAATTATGGGATATCCTAAGAAACATAGAGGCAGAAGAAAAATTGGCTCCAAAAAAAGAAGAGCTAGAAAAAGAAATAAGAAAAAATAATTTTTCAATATCGCAATGAAAGAAATAACTCAAATCAGATCCTTGAGTCTTTGGATCTTCTTGGTTCCATTAATTAGTATCAATATATGTCTCATAATATCAGTAAATTACAATTTTTTTGAAAATACTTTTTTAAGTGTTGATCAAATTGGAAGGTCAGGATTTACAGTGCCTTATCTAGATGGAAGCTTGTCTATAAGTAGAGCTTCGAGAACTTTTCCACAATATATAATTTTTAAACCAAGTATGATTTTAACAAGTATTCTACTGTGTTTTTATTGGTATAAAAATAATCTGCTTATAAATCATTTTAAGAACACAGATCTTAAAAAAAATGCTTTTATGATTTTTGGTATCTTATCTGCCGCTTTCCTATTAATTCACTCCATTCTACTTGGTTTAGAAACGGATATAAAAATATTTAAATTCCTAAGAAGAGTTGTGTTGCTGAGTTTTATTGTTTTTGAAATAGTTGCTCAAAGTCTACTAGTTATAAACTTATATAGTTTAAAAATTAAAATAAAAAATTATTTTAATCCAGGCGTTTTAAAGTCAAAAATTTTATTAGTTGTTATCTTAATATTTATTGCCATTGTAAGTATTCCACTCTTAATTATGAGTGGAAATACTCATTTTAAACATGCTCTAGAATGGAATTATTTTATTGGAGTAATAATGTTCTACCTATTAACAAATTTTTTTTGGAAAAAGGAAGTTTAAAACCAAAAGAATTGGAGGTTTTTAAACCTCACAATTCTTGGGTTTGGCTCGTCGTTTTAGGCGCTACCGCCAAGCCTGTCGGTGAAAATGAAAAGCGCTACTTTTCTCACCTTTCTGCCCGTTAAGCTTGAACCTCTCGGTTTTTCCTTAACTGGCCAGTTAAGAGTTGCCTCTTAATTCATTATCATTAAAACATATTTAAAATTTAAAGTGTATCACTTATTACGTGCGGGAATTTTTTCCTGTTAATTAGGTTGATATGTTTTTGTTTGCTGTCTTATGTATCCACCCACCTCCTAAAAGCTTATCACCAATGTCATCTTTGGAATAAAATACACACGCTTGACCAGGTGCAATACCAGCTTCTCCATCAACTATGTTTACATTTGCAGAATTATTTTTAATATTAACTTTTGCTTTTAGAAGTTTGCCTGTTGACCTTACTTTAATAAAAACTTGATTATTAAATTCTTTTTCAAAAGCTAAAATATTTAAATCTCTTAGTTCTATATTTTGAATAATCAAAGTTTCTTTTGGCCCAACTATAATCTTATTATTGTCAGCATCGATGTTTACAACATACAAAGGGCTTTCACTTGAGATTTTTATTCCTTTTCTTTGCCCTATTGTATAATTAATTATCCCCTCATGCTCGCCTAGCTTCTTTCCTGTTAAGTCTAAAATATCACCTGATTTAAACGACTCAGGTCTAAATTTTTTAATTACAGAACTATAATCCCCATTAGGTACAAAGCAGATATCTTGACTGTCTGGTTTGTCTGCAACATTAAGACTTAATTTATTAGCTATTTTTCTTGTTTCTTCTTTTTCAATTTCTCCAAGAGGAAACCTTAAATAGTCTAATTGTTCTTGGGTAGTGCCAAATAAAAAATAGCTCTGATCCCTATTCGTGTCTTTAGCTCTATACATGCTAGCTTTGCCGTTATTCTGGAATCTTGTTACGTAGTGGCCAGTTATTAACGCATCTGCATTTAATTCTTTTGCGTATTTAAATAAATCTCTAAATTTTACCGTTTGGTTACATTGCACACATGGTATCGGAGTCTCACCCGCTACGTAGCTGTCTATAAATGAATTAATAACCTCTTCTTTAAACTTTTTTTGGTAAAATAATATTTTATGATTTATGCCAAGATGTTGAGAAACTCTTTTTGCATCTAGAATATCTTGACCTGCACAACATTGCCTGCCCTCTTTACGGGTTTTGGTGTCATCATATAGTTTTAATGTAATTCCAGTTACATCGTAGCCTTCTTCTTTCATTAGTCCTGCAACTACTGATGAATCTACGCCACCAGACATAGCTACAACAACTTTTGTTTTTTTGGGTGCTTTACTGAAACCTAGTGAATTAATCATTAAATGATATATATTATATATAATAAGTATTTTCCATGATCCATTTTGATTTTACACCAGGCGATTACGTTATTAACCCTTTGCAAAAAAATTGGGGTATTGGGCAAGTTCAGTCTATAATTAAAAATAAAGTTACTGTTAATTTTCAAAATGAAGGAAAACAAGTTATAAACGGAGAAATTGTATTGCTGGAAAAAATAAAAAAATGAATAAAAATGAACTAAAGACTATAGCCGAAGGTTTAATTGAAACTTTTAATATTGCGGGTCAAGAATCCATTGATCTTTATGCAAAAGGTTTGAAAATTGAAATTAAAGAAGATAACTCGCCTGTTAGCAATGGTGACTTAAAAGTTAATGAGCTTATAACAAATACAATTTTAAAATTAACACCAAACATACCTATAGTTTCTGAAGAAACAGTAGATTTGAAAGTTAAAAATAAAGAAAAAATTTTTTGGCTTATAGATCCAATTGATGGAACTAAAGAGTATATAGCAGGTAAAGAAGAGTACACGCTTAATGCAGCTTTAGTTATGGATAAAGTTCCAAGAATTGGTTTAGTAGGAGCTCCTAGAAAAAAGCAACTTTTTTACTCTTATGGTGTTGGCGATAGTTATTTAATAGAAAATAATAAAACAAATAAAAATGATTGCTCTAAAAAAACTCCTAAAGATCAGATAATTGCTCTTTCTAGTTCTGCCCAACCCTCTGAAGAGATCATGAAAGAACTAAAAAAATTCGACATTACTTCAATAGTTAAAATGGCAAGTTCTTATAAATTTTGTGTAATTGCAAATGGTGAATATGACATTTATGCTGCCAAAGAAAGAGCTAATGAATGGGATTATGCAGCTGGTCATGCTGTAGCCGAACATGCTGGTGCAATTATCGAAACATTAGATGGTGATCCTTTTCACTATGGAAAAGAAGATTATGCCAATCCGAGTATATTAATGAGAAGATCTAAAAACTTAAATGGTTAAAACTATTCTAATTATTTTATTATCCGTAACTTTATTTGGCTGGTTTTTCTTTATTATTGTTAGGAATGCTTTAAAAAGAAAGTTAGATTTTCTTGTTGAACAAGAAAAAAAAGAAAAATTAAATAATTCTAAGTAATTTATTAAATTCTTCTAGAGGCAAATTCAAAATTCTTTTAGATAATTCGAAACTAAATCCCCCTCTTGCCAAAATTCCCATATCTTTTTTATAGAATAGTTCTCTATTTGCACCAGGTCTAAGTGCACCTATTCTTCTTCTTTTGCAGAGTTTAAGCGCAGAAACAAAATCAGGCTCAATTTTATCTTCTTTAATTTTATCTATACTATTTTTAATATGCTCATTGCCAATACCTTTGTTTCTTAAAGACTGATTAATCTTGTTCAGTGAGTACCCGCGTCTTAAAAACATCCGGGCTTTAGAGTCAGAGTACAATTCATCATTTATTATTCTATTTTTTTCAAGATTTTCTAATATTTCGTCTATTATTTCTGAGACTTCTCTTTTAGACTTTGTTCCCTTAATTTTTGTTAAATATTTTTTTAAAAGGTAAATCTTTAATTGTTGTTTTGAAGGGCTATATTTTTCCAAATAAGCAAAGGCTAAATCCTTTAAATTGGTTGTAAGGTCTTCAAAATCTTTCTTATTTGCTGTGGGATTCATTTATCTAATATACTATATTATTTTTAATGATAAATACTCTTGATAGCTTATTAACTTTTGAAAACATTTACCTATTTGCAAACTGGGGTGTCGTTCCTTTTTGGACATTGTTAATATTGATGCCAAATCATAGTATTACTAAGTTTTTTTCTCATACAATAATTGCACCTTTGTTGTTAGCAGCTGCTTATATTTTTGTTGCTCGACAAATTTTTTTAGAAGACAGTATCTTTGAGGGATTTAAACTTTATTTAGGTCTAGAGGGATTAGATGAAATATATTCAAATGAATCCCTACGACTAGTCTTCTGGCTACATTTTCTTGCTGTAAGTTTATTTGTTGGTGCTTGGATTGCTAGAGATTGTGAAAGACATATGGTACCTAAATTTCTTTCAGCTCCGTGTATACTTATAACTTATTTTACTGGCCCTTTTGGAATTGTAATTTATTGGTTTATTAGAATATTTTACTCAAAGAAAATTAATTTCAATGAGTAAACCTATAGATTTTTACTTCGACTTTGTTAGTCCCTATACTTTCATATCATTTCAACAGATAAAAACACTTAAATTTAAGCAAGACTTTAAATTTAAATTAAATCCCATTCTACTTGGCGGACTTCATAATTTGCACAAAATAACAGCACCTGCATTTATACCTGCTAAAGCAAAATTTATGATCAGAGATTGCAAAATGGTTTGTGAAAAATATAAAATTAGTTTTAAGTTTAATTCCTACTTTCCTATTAAGACAGTAAATCTTATGCGGGGGGTATTAATTGCAGAAGAAGACGGGATAGCAAATAAGTATATAAATAAAATTTTTGAGGCCATGTGGGTTAGCGGTCTCAATTTAAATGATCAGCAAGTTATTGATAAAATTTTAAAAAATCTAGAAATAAATCCTAAAACTTTTTCTCTGAGACTTTCAAATCAGAATTTAAAAGATAAGCTTAAACATAAGACACAGGAAGCTTATGAGAAAGGTGTTTTTGGTGCGCCAACATTTGTAGTAAACAATAGAGTATTTTGGGGGCAGGATAGGCTCGAATATGCACTAGCAGAATCTTTAAAATAGTTATTTTTTTTCCTTTACGACTAATTTCAAACCGCTTTGTTTTAAGGCATCAAAACCTCCTTTTACATGGGCAACATTTTTAAAACCCATATCTACTAAAGATTTTGTTGCTAATGCGGATCTCATACCAAGAGCACAATACAAAACTAATTTTTTTTTTGGGTCAAATTTATTTTCTTTATAATAAGAACTTTGTGGATCAAGCCAAAATTCCAACATACCTCTAGGTATATGTTTTGAGTCTATGACTGTTCCTTCTTTCCAAAGTTCTCTTATGTCTCTAACGTCGATCAAAGTACACTGATCGTTATCTATCATTAATTTTACTTTAGATGGTTCAAGTGTTTCTATTACCTGATTTGCTTCATTAACAAGTTCTTGAGATGATTTTATACTCACGAAAATATAGTAACTTATTATTAGAAAATTGACGATAAAAATATGTTAAAAGACTCCGGAACTTTCACCAGAGCCTCATTTCTTAATTTCTTTTTTAATAAGAAATTGTAATCAGTCTCTGATTGAGTAAGCGGCTACCCCTATTTCTGCTTTATCAGTTCCAAGCTTTTCAGCTGCTTTACTTATTCTAAGTCCGGTAGTTTCTTTCATTGCTTTGAATACAGTATATGAAAAAATAAAACTAAAAGTACAGACTGAGATAACACCCAATAACTGAGCACCATAGGAAGTACCTGTGTTGGTAAACGGCACAACCAAAGTCCCAAAAATACCAGCGAATAAATGCACTGGGATGGCGCCTACAACATCATCTAATCTTAAGTGCTCTAAAAGTTTCGTTCCATAATACATTATTACAGCACCTATAGAGCCAATGACCATTGCTATAATTGGAGTTGGTGTTAATGGTTCTGCAGTAATTGCAACTAGGCCTGCCAAAGCACCATTTAACATCATTATAATATCTGTTTTACCACCAATTAAACGTGTAAGAGCTGCTCCTGTCACGACACCTGCGGCTCCTGCAAGATGCGTGTTAACAGCAATTTTTGCAATTGCATTTACATCGTCAAAAGTTCCCATTGCAAGTTGACTAAATCCATTAAAACCAAACCAGCCAAACCAAAGTAAAAAGGTTCCTAGTGTAACTAGTGGAATACTAGAAGCTGCAAATGGTATCATTGATTTCTTTTCACCTTTAGCGCCAAATCTTCCATCTCTAGCTCCTAAAACAATAATTCCAGCTAATGCTGCGGCTCCACCACACGCATGGACCAAAGTAGAACCAGCAAAATCAGAAAAGCCAGCAACAGATAACCAGCCCCCACCCCATTGCCAACCCATTGAAATTGGATAAATAAATCCAGCCATGATTGTTGCGAAGAAGAAAAATGGCCAAATTTTAATTCTTTCTGCTACTGCTCCAGATACAATAGATACTGTAGCGCAAACAAACATGGTTTGATAAAACCAATCTGAATAACCTGAATAACCAGTTTCTACATTTGATGTGTCAGTCCAAATCGACAATGATCCTATAAATCCACCTTCTGGAATATCGTATGCTAAATTATAACCGACTAAAAAAAAAACGATTGACCCAATTGCAAATTTTCCAATATTCTTAGCTGCAATCGAAGACACACTCTTAGTAGTTACTAAGCCACTCTCCAGCATGCAAAAACCAGCAGCCATAAAGGCAACTAAAACTCCACCTAAGTAAAACCCTAATGAATTAAATATATATTGACCTTCTGGAGACATTGTTGTCTCTGCAAAACTAAAGTTTGTTAACGATAATAAAAATACGAAACTATTTAGTATTAAAAACAACACTTTTTTCATTTATCTTCCTTGTTTTTTAATTATCTATAAATTAAATTTATTGTAGGGACTGATAATTAACTAACTGTAGTTAAACATCTTAGGTATTCTTAAAAAACAATGTTTTAATGGTATTTGAGGTATGTAAAATTTTAATAGCTCCCAAATTACGGGAGCTACTAAATAAATAATGTCTATTTGTTAAACATTTCTTTTAAACTTTTAGCGGGTAAAAATTTAACTTTTTGTGAAGCTGAAATTTGAATAGATTCACCAGTTCTGGGGTTTCTTCCTACTCTAGCCTTTCTTTTTGCTACTTTATAAGTACCAAAACCAGCTATTTTCACAGTTTCGTCGTTTTTTAACTCATTTAAGATAATTGTCGTGATTGAATCAAAAGTTCTCTCAGCATCAGCTTTACTTTGGCCTAACGTTGTAGAGATTTTTGCTACTAGTTGTTTTTTGTTCATATATTTAGCCCTTTTTTGATTATATTTTTAATCTCTACAATTATGCTTATAAATCAACACTTTTTTTAGTGTTTTATGAACAAAAAATAACAAGATATAGTATGGCTAATTAGTGTTGATTTACTTGGTTTTTTTAGTAATTAAAAATGGCTTAAAACAAGCCAATATCTTTAAGATCATTAAATGTTGTAAAAAACATTAAAGAAAATAGCATAAAAAGACCGATTCGAAAAAAACCTTCTTGGGTCTTCTGTTTCAAAGGCCTGCCCAATATTTTCTCAAAAGCATAAAACATTAAATGCCCTCCATCTAGCATGGGAATTGGAAACAAATTGATTAAACCAAGGCTTATTGAAATATAAGCAGTTATACTTAGAAAAGCGATAATTCCATATTGAGCTACTTGACCTGTGATTTTAGCTATTTTTATAGGCCCTCCAAGTTGAGAGGTGTCTCCACTTCCTTTAAGCAAGGAAAGGATAAAGTCTAGGGAGCTAGCGGTTACAAACCATGTCTCTTTAACTGCATAGTAAAGAGCTTTTGCCGGGCCTAATTTTTCTTTATTAAATTCATTATAAAGTGGAACAAGCTTGATGCCCAAAACTTTCTTTTTGATTGCGTTACCTAATGAATCTTTGTCATTAATAACATCAGGTTTAACGTTAAAAAAAATTTCTTTATCGTTTCTTAAAACAGATAAAGTTATTTCTTCAGCTGAAGAGGTGTTTATATAAGCAGAAATATCCATAATGCTCTTAACTTTGTTATTGTTAATAGAATAGATAACGTCATTTTTTTGAAGGCCAATAATTGCCGCAGGTGAATTTTCTTGCACTTCATCAATTTTAGCTGGGGTAAAATCTTTTCCTGCAAACATATAAATAAATGTAAAGATAACTATAGCTAATAAAAAATTTGCAAAAGGACCGGCAGCAACAATAAGGGCTCTTTGGTAGATGGGTTTTACAACAAATAATTTTTTTTGGTCTTCCGGGCTGTATTGATTTAATAAATCTTGTTGTTCAGATTGACTAAATACGTTTCGGTCTCCAAAAAACTTAACATAACCACCAAGAGGGATTAAGCAAAATTTCCATCTTGTGCCTGACTTATCATTAAAGCCAAAAAGCTCTTTGCCAAAACCAATAGAAAAATCTGTTATTCCTACTCCAAATTTTTTTGCAAAATAGTAATGTCCATACTCATGTATAAAAACAACTAAAGTAATTAACGCTAAAAAAGGAAGAATAAATGTTATAGTGTTCATTTAATTAAAACTTCCACTCACTGACTTTACTAAAAATAAAATTTCTAAAAGCCATTAATCTTGCATTGGTTTTTAAAGACGCAGGGTACACAAAATGGGTTTCAGTTGGCTTGCCAGATTCTTCAGGTAAAACTTTTGTTAAATTAGGAATATTATGTGTAATATAATCTGGCAATGCAGCAAGACCAACTCCACTTTGAACGGCTAATAATAATCCATATACGCTATTTACTTTCATCACCGATTTTCTTTTTTTTCCTTCTTTTGCACCAAGTTTTAAAACCCAGTCAGGACTGTAAACTGGCGATGGAGCTCCTTTACCATAAGTAATAAACTTATGTTTATCTAAATCTTTTAAAATTTTTGGATAACCATTTTTTTCTAAATATTCGTTTGAACCATAGATGTGGTAATTAAAATCAACAAACTTTTTTTGAATTAAATTTAATTGTTTCGGTCTTCTCATTCTAATGGCTACATCAGCTTGACGTGTGCTTAAATCAAGTTCTCTATCATCAAATATTAGTTCTACTTCTATTTCAGGGTGCAGATCCATAAACTCTTTAATTCTTGGTGTAAGCCAGGTGGTACCAAAACTTACAACGGTTGTTACAGTCAATTTGCCTTTTAGCTTATCCTTCTCGTCACTGAAAGTTGCTTCAACGTCTTTTAATTTTGCAATAACTTCATGAGCTGTTTGAAAAAGGTATTTTCCATTGTCTGTTAAAACTAAGCCTCTAGCATGTCTTTCAAAAAGCTTTATTTTAAGTTCGTGTTCTAAAGATTGAATTTGTCTGCTAATAGCTGATTGACTCAAATTGAGTATAGTTGCTGCCTTTGTAAAACTGCTAGCTTCTGCAACGGCATGAAAAATTTTTAATTTGTCCCAATCCATAATAATAGATTTTATATCTATTTGTTTGGATTTACTACTGATCTTCCAAAAAATTCACCTTTTAGAAGTTTTGGGTAGGTTTCTAAAAGATCTGTGAATGATAGTTCTTGGGTAAAACTTTTTAATTTATCAAAATCAATTAATTTACTAGCTTCGTTCCATACAAATTCTCTACGTTTCAGAGAGGCACCTGAAGAATCTATCCCCCAAAGTTTTACACCTCTAATAATAAAAGGCATTACTGTAGTATTAATTTTAATTCCTCCAGCATTGCCGCATGCAGCAACTATTCCACCTGGTTTTGTTTGCGCAAATATTTTTGTCAGCGCTGATCCACCAACAGTATCGACCACACCATCCCAGACAGCTTTTTCTAATAGTTTACTCTCACCTTCAAATTCTTTTCTATCTATAATATTTTTTGCTCCTAAATTTTTTAAGTAATCATTCTTATCTTTTTTTCCAGTAACAGCGTGAACATCGTATCCCATTTTTGACAGTATCATCACTGCAATACTCCCTACACCTCCGGTAGCTCCTGTAACTAAAACATCTTTAACTTTTTCTCCCATCAATAATTCTTCTCTGGCTTTAATAGCGAAGGCACAAAGTAGTGCGGTGAAGCCTGCCGTTCCTAACATCATTGCTTGAAGATTGGTAATATTTGCTGGAGCTTTTATTAAAAAGTTAGAATTGACTTTTGCGTATTGAGAAAATCCACCAAAATATGCTTCACCTACTCTGAATCCGGTCAGGATAACTCTGTCTCCCACTTTAAAATTTGCGTCTTCACTTTCAAGGACGCTGCCTGAAAAATCAATACCTGGAACAAAGGGAAAGTTTCTGACAATTCTTCCACCATCTTTAAGTATCATGGCGTCTTTGTAGTTTAAACTTGAGTAGTCTACCTTGACTAAAACATTTCCATCTTTTAACGCGCTGACGTCAAGTTCTTCAATACTTCTAGTAAAATTTTCTTTTTGGTTGTCAATTACTAGTGCTTTAAATTTATTGGTCATGTTCTATTTACTAATAAGTCTTAGGTACCTATTTTGATGTGAAAGATCTTCTTTAAAGCTACCTAAAAAATAATTTGTTATTGTCGTAGCTCTCTCTTTCTTGATGCCTCGCATTGTCATACATTGATGTGCAGCATCAATTGTTACCGCAACTCCTTTGGCGTCTAAACCTTCCATTAGA
>Ga0308007_10000315_pt1 | contig 22249 bp, 22 predicted proteins | sample Neamet71_FD_203152 | JGI IMG/M metagenome (GOLD analysis project Ga0308007, IMG submission 203152) | Marine microbial communities from water near the shore, Antarctic Ocean - #71 | ecosystem: Environmental > Aquatic > Marine > Unclassified | place: Southern Ocean | collected 2014-06-07
ATTTTAAGTTGTAATACTTTTATTTTCAGCTAGTTAAAAAATCACTGCTTCATGGAGTTTTTTAAAAAAAAGAACATTTTGTTAAAAAAACACCTTGTTCGTGGAAAACTATCTCTTTCATTTATGATAACTTCTTCTGAAATTTACAAAAAAAAAAGCCAATGGAATTGGCATGAGGCTTTCATCTATTGCTTGTACGTAAGAATACTTCAAATATATAATTTCTTCAACTCAATTTCAAACTTTTTCTTTAATTTTTATTAATTAGTAGGACTGCAAGACTGCACACACTGCACGCTCTGCATTCTACACAATACATTTATAATATGAAGATAACAATATTTAAAAATTTCCAGCATTGGAAAGGAAATTTCGAACTAGTTAAAGTATTAAATGAAATTAAGGAAGGTAAGTTCAACACGGAAATCACTCGGCTTAGAGAAGCTGCTAGTGAAAAAGAAAAGGGAAGAATCAAAAATTCTCTCCCTGCATTTACTCCATCAGTAGTATTAAATACAGGAAGGAAGTTTAGTGAAGGAGATAGCTATAACGGTGTAATTCATTTGGATCATGACCAGCTAGATGACGTTACTGGTGCTATAGATAAAATTAAATCTCTAGAGTATACCTATAGCTGTTTTGTTAGCCCGAGTGGTAATGGTATCAAAGTATTTGTCAGAGTAAGTAATGAGATGGAGCAACACAAAGATGCTTTTAATACTCTTAGAAGTTATTATGATAAAGCAGTTGGTGTAGAGTCTGATAAATCAATAAAAGACCTCAACAGGTTATGCTTTGTATCCAGTGACCCAGAGCTATATCTAAACGAAGAGTCTGAGGTATTTGATTATAAGACTATAAACATGACAAGAAGCTCGGAGGAACTTTGGGAATATACCTCTAGAAAGGAAACATTTACTGATGGTAATAGAAACAACTTCATTCACTTCTTTGCATGTAATGCTAATAGAGAAGGATTAAATATGGAAGAGGTTAAATCATATTGCTCATCTTTAGCTGACTCGACACTTACCCATCAAGAGATTGAAAGAACTATTAAAAGTGCATATGAGAATAATACTTCTCAGTTTGCAGAGTTGCAGAGCGTGCAGTCTGTGCAGTCTTGCAGTAAGGAAGATAAATCACCAATGATACCAGATGAGGTTTATGAGCATTTACCCGGCACTCCAAAGGAATCGTGTGAGGTTTTTAGTGGAAGAGAAAGGGACGTGTATCTGACAAGTGCTTTATGTGTTATTAGTGGTGGGTTGTCGAACATGCAAGGTCTATACGCGCAGAAAATAGTATACCTTTAAATGTTACACTTTTGTTGCATTATCCGCAAGGAAAAATACTATTTATTGATACACTTTCAAATTGGTGCATCTGAAGTGTAATCAGTATTGAGGATTTACTAAAACTTTGAGATGGAATTAGTAGTTTTAGCAATAATTTAAAACTCAATAAAATAAACTATATGTTTGGAATATTTAAAAAGAAAACAAAAATTGAAAAACTTGAAATTAAATATAAAGCCTTATTGAAGGAGGCATATGACATGTCAAAAACGAGTAGAAGCAAGAGCGACCAAAAAACTTTTGAAGCAGAAGAAGTATCTAAAAAAATAGAAATACTAAAGGAAAAAAAATAATCCCCAATTAACCTTGATAGATAAACACGCTTAAAATCAATATATTTAGGTGTAATTTGAAATCACACAAAAACAATGGAAAAATTAAAAGAAATTTGGGAACGAACTGGATTTGTAGGTAAGATATTTTGGATTTGTGTTTTTATAAATATTTTATTGGTTGCACACAACCTTTATACTGGTAAACTGTCATTTTAAATGAAGGTTGTTTTAAAATTAAATTTAGAAAAACTTAAAAACCATCACAAAAAAGAAATTCTAGAAAAAGCAGAGCGGCCTCGAGAGAAGTCGTATTAAAAAGCAAAAAGGGCGGAAATGCAACCATACATCACCAACCCCTTAAGATATTAATGCTGCGTGAACAGCATTTTCAAATTTAAAACTAATAAACTGATTAAGTCTATTTGTTTCTATTAATTCATAAAAGAATTATTTGTTAATTAAGCAATCGCTTTTAACACTAAAAAGGCCATCCCAGCAAGAACCGATCCCGTTATAGGACCCAATATCGGAACCCAACTGTAACTCCAATCTGCTTTTTTGTTTTTTCTCGGAAGTAACTGATACATCAGTCGCGGTCCAAAGTCACGTGCGGGATTAATAGCATAACCTGTAGCTCCTCCTAAAGCCATTCCAATAACCCAAACCAGAATTCCTACGGGAAGAGCATCCAAGGATCCCAGTCCAAAATTCTGAATTTCACTACCACTGATTTCAATATTCGGCCCCACAATAAATAATACTCCAAATACAAGCATAAAAGTTCCAATCAGCTCGGTTAAAAAATTATTCTTAAAATTTCTTATCGCTGGTGCCGTGCAAAATGTTCCACGAACAGTATCTTCATCATCAGTTGCTTTGTAATGATCCAAATAAGTTAGATAACACAGCCAGCTTCCGAACATGGCTCCAGCTGTTTGACTTATAATATATCCTGGCACAAATGACCAAGAAAACTTCCCAACTACAGCAAGTCCTATCGAAACAGCAGGATTTAGGTGGGCACCGCTAGACTCAGAGGTTATATAAACTGCTACAAAGACAGCAAAACCCCATGCACTTGTTATTAGAACTAAAGGGGATTGGTTTTCGGCATAAGTTTTTTTCAAACTGACATTGGCAACTACTCCTGCTCCCAGAAGAATTAAAATAGCTGTCCCAATAAATTCAGCAATAAAAGGATGCATTAACATAATTGATAGTTTTTAATGATTTTGTTAAATTGTAATAATTGATTCTCTAACCAGTTGTTGTCTTCTTTTAAAAAAAATTTCATTATTTCAGCCACTTTGGGTGCTATTTTTTTGGTCTCACCTGAATCTAAAAACAAACATCTTGTTCTTCTTGCCAAGACATCTTCTAAAGTAATGGCCATTTCTTTTTCAATTGACCAACAAATTTGATTTTCTGTAATATGAAATTTCTCTGATAATGATACATTCTTTTCTTCAGTCCCGAATACTTTTATTTTTTTAGAATCTACCCCATAAACATGAAAAGGATCATTCCAATCAGCGCTTGGGTCGTATCCGAAAATATTTAAGTTCTCTGTTCCACATTGACGTTCTGGCAAACCAGCGACGCTGCAAGCTACATTAGTGGTATCTTCAGCAATCTTGCGGTAAGTAGTCCATTTACCGCCAAGCACACTGATCAAACCACTTTTACTGACAATAATTTTGTGATGTCGTGACACTTCCTTAGTGCTTTCCTTATCGTCTTCTGAGGCTGCCAAAGGTCTTAAACCTGCAAAAACGCTTTTCACATCATCACGAGTTGGCTTTTTCGTCATGTATGCCCCTGCATTTTTCAAAATGAAATCAATCTCTTTATCTAAGGGTATTGGTTCTTCTAAAGTCTCATCAATCAAAGTATCTGTTGTGCCTAACAAAACATACCCGTTCCATGGAACGGCAAACAAAACCCTTCCATCTGTTGTATGTGGGACAAGAATCGCATGAGGGCCATCCAAGAATTTTTTATCGAGAACCAAATGAATTCCTTGAGAGGGTCGTATCATTGCTTTTGCTTGTGGGTCATCTTTTTTAATAATTTGATCTGAAAAAACACCGGTAGCATTTATAATGCTCTTTGCTTTAATCTCGTAATCTATTCCCTTTAACTGATCTTTAGCTTTGACCCCAGTAATTAGATTATTTTCCTTAATTAATCCATCCACTGAAAAATAATTGATCAAATTAGCTCCTTCTCTATCTGCTGTTGAGGCAATACTAATAGCCATACGAGCATCATCAAACTGACCGTCCTGATAAATGACACCTCCCCATAATCCGTCTTTTTTTACGTTTGGAATTAACTTTATGGTTTCTTCTTTGTTGAGCATAGTAGAAGGACCCAATCCCAGATTCCCAGCCATCATATCATAGACCTTCAAGCCCAATCCATAAAAAGGACTGTTCCACCAATCATAAGAAGGAATGACAAAGCTTAAATCTCTGACGAGATGAGGCGCATTTTTTCTCATAATTCCCCTTTCGCGTAAAGCCTCAATTACAAGGGAAATATCCCCATTCTGGAGATAACGCACTCCCCCATGAACCAATTTTGTACTTCTCGATGAAGTTCCTTTTGCAAAGTCATTTTTTTCCAACAATAAAGTTTTATAACCTCTGTTGGCAGCGTCCAAGGCAATACCTAAGCCCGTCGCTCCACCTCCAATGATGAGGAAATCATATTCAGGAGTTTCTGTTAATAGCCTAATATTTTTTTTTCTATTCATCTGATTAAGAATTATTCACAATCATACCAATCCTTTTTTCCCACTTGGAGATAATCTCTTGGTTCTGTGGGCTATTTTCAGGTGTAAAATTTCTATCAATTTCCCAGATTTCAGCCAAACTTTCTATGGAGGTCCAATAACCTGTAGCTAGGCCCGCAAAAAAAGCAGCCCCTAAAGCTGTCGTTTCTGTTGTTTGTGGTCGAATAACATTAGTCTGAAGTAAATCAGCTTGTATTTGCATCAAGAGGTCATTGTTACTTCCCCCTCCATCAACCTTGAGTTTCGAAAATTTAGTTTTTGCATCTTTCTGCATTTCGATGATGATCTCGCGCGTTCGCATTGCAATGGCTTCTAAGGTAGCTCGGGCAATATGTCCTTTCTCAGTTCCACGAGTGATCCCAAGGATTGCACCAGTTGCGTTTGGATTCCAATATGGCGCACCCAAACCTGTTAGTGCAGGAATAAAAGTCACTCCTCCATTGTCTTTAACCGTTGCTGCCAAAGATTGGATTTCAGAAGCTTCAGATATGATTCCCATCTGATCTCTTAACCATTGAACCAAGGCTCCAGCTATAAAAATACTACCCTCTAGTGCATAGGTTGTTTTGCCATTTATCTGATAGCCAATTGTCGTTAACATTTTGTTTTGGGAGACCACTGCTTTTTCTCCAGTATTCATAATACAAAAACAACCGGTACCATAAGTGTTTTTAACATCCCCCGGAAGAATACACATTTGACCAAATAATGCGGCTTGCTGGTCTCCAGCGATACCACTAATTGGAATTTCTTTTCCAAACAATTCGGGAGAAGTGGTTCCGACAACTTCTGAACAAGAAGAAACTTTGGGCAACATAGATCTTGGCACATCAAGTGCCTCTAACAGTTCATTATCCCATTCTAGAGTATGGATATTAAAAAGTAACGTTCTACTCGCGTTCGTGACATCAGTGACATGAACAGCGCCCTGAGTTAAATTCCAAATGAGCCAACTGTCAATCGTACCAAATGCAAGCACTCCTTCTTCTGCTAATCTTCTCAATTCTGGATCGCTGTCTAAAATCCATTTAATTTTTGTCCCAGAAAAATAAGCATCTAAAACTAATCCTGTTTTTTCATAAAAAAAGGGGGAAAGTCCCTTTTGATTTAGTGTCTGGCAGGTACTGGCTGTTCTTCTGTCTTGCCAGACAATTGCATTGTAGACTGGAATTCCCGTTTTCCTGTTCCAAATTACAGTAGTTTCTCTTTGATTGGTGATTCCCATGGCATGGATTTGATTTACACCAATAGAAGCTGTTTCAAAAACTTCTCTAATTGCTTTTAATTGGGTCTCCCAAATTTCTAATGGATCATGCTCAACCCATCCTTCCTTAGGAAAGAACTGAGTGAACTCATATTGCGACATACCTATGGGTTTCCCTTTCTTATTAAATACAATTGCCCTTGAACTGGTCGTTCCGGCATCAATCGACAAGATGTAATTTTCCATTTTAATATTATTTTGAATTCTTTTTTTGTAATTGTGTGCGCGCACAAAAATACAAAAAAAATGATTTATATCTCTTTAAAGATATAAACTTCAAATAGATCATTTTTCATTAAACCTTTTAGCAATATAGTACTCTAGAATGAAGAATAGTTTAAGCACATGCAATTAAATTTATTTTAAGCAGAGATTTTATCTCTGCTTAAAATAAATTTAATTGCATGTGCTTAAACTAATCAGTTAAGAGTTTTTTAAGTGAAAAAATTATGATTTAAATATTAAAACAAATAATATTTTAATTAAATGATTTTCTTTTTCGTTCGTTTTCATCAAGATAAACCTTTCTCAATCTCAAGAAATTTGGTGTTGCTTCTACGTACTCATCCGCTTGGATGTATTCCAAAGCCTCTTCCAAAGAGAATTTTATCGGTGGAGCCAAGCTTACTTTGTCATCCGTTCCAGAGGCACGAACGTTTGAAAGCTTTTTAGTTTTAGTCACATTGACCACTATGTCGTCCATTCTTGAGTTTTCACCGATCACCTGGCCTGCGTAGACCTCTTCGTTGGGTCCAACGAAGAATTTTCCACGCTCTTGTAATTTGTCAAGGGAATAAGGAATTGCACTTCCTTTTTCCATGGAGATCAAAGAACCATTTGTTCGGCCTGGGATCTCACCTTTGTAGGGCTGAAATTCCTTAAACCTGTGATTCATGATTGCCTGACCAGCTGTTGCGGTCATCAGTTGATTTCGAAGTCCAATAATTCCTCGAGAAGGAATAATAAATTCGCAAATCATTCGCTTTCCTTTATTTACTAGGCTTAACATTTCACCTTTTCTTAGAGAAACCATTTCAATTGCTTTTCCAGAAAGATTGTCTGGTAAGTCAATGGTCAATTCCTCAATAGGCTCATGCTTTTTTCCGTCAATTTCTTTTATAATAACCTGTGGTTGCCCAATTTGAAGCTCATAGCCTTCTCTTCTCATGGTCTCAATAAGAACAGACAAGTGCATTACTCCCCTTCCGAAAACCATAAATTTATCAGCGGAATCAGTTGTTCCCAATCTCATGGCGAGATTCTTTTCTAGTTCTTTCGCCAAACGATCTTTAATGTGTCTTGAGGTTACAAATTTCCCGTCTTTACCAAAAAAAGGTGAATCGTTGATCGTAAACAACATACTCATAGTTGGTTCATCAATTGCAATCGTTGGAAGCGCCTCAGGTTCAATTGCATCAGCAATCGTATCTCCAATATTGAATTTTTCGAGCCCAATTACAGCACAAATATCTCCTGGCTGTACACTTTCTACTGATTTACGACCTAAGCCGTCAAAAATATTGAGTTCCTTAATTTTAGATTTTGTTATCACTCCGTTGCGGTCCACCAAACTAACATTCAAATTTGGTTTTAACGCTCCTCTATAGAGTCTTCCAATTGCAATTCGTCCCGTATAAGAGGAATAATCCAAGGAAGTAATTAACATTTGTGTATTTCCTTCCTCAAGCCTGGGTGTTGGAACATGCTCGATAACCATGTCTAATAATGGTTCAACATTAGTAGTCTCATTTCTCCAATCATCGCTCATCCAGTTGTTCTTGGCAGATCCATAAACTGTTGGAAAATCTAGCTGCCATTCCTCTGCCCCTAATTCGAACATCAAATCGAAAACAGATTCATGAACTTCTTCTGGCTTACAGTTTTCTTTATCTACCTTATTAATAACAACCAGTGGTTTTAACTTCAAGTCTAATGCTTTCTGGAGCACAAAACGTGTCTGAGGCATTGGGCCTTCAAATGCATCGACCAATAGGATTGCAGCATCAGCCATGTTTAAAACTCGCTCTACCTCTCCTCCAAAGTCAGCGTGACCAGGAGTGTCAATGATATTTATTTTTGTACCCTTATAATTAACCGATACATTTTTAGATAAAATAGTTATCCCACGCTCGCGCTCAAGATCATTATTATCCAATATCAACTCGCCCGTTTGCTCATTTTCTCTAAACAATTCGCAGTGGTGCATTATCTTGTCAACCAAAGTTGTTTTACCATGATCTACGTGGGCAATAATAGCGATGTTTTTAATAGGTATCATCTTCTTATTTTTATTCGCGCAAATATAGGTTTATATACTCAAGAAACTACCTATTAAACAACTACAATTTGATCCCTAATGAAGATTATTATATAATATGAAAAATACTAATAAAATAAATGATCTAATTTAACAGCGAATTTAAGTTATTCTTATATAAATTTGAAAATTCAAAATAAGCATTAAAATTGAACTTATAAAAAACAAAAACTAATTAAAAAATCAGAAAATAAAAAAATATTAGTTACAGGTGGATTGGGCTTTATCGGATCCCACACTGTGGTTGAGCTTTTAGACGACGGTTTTGACGTTTTAATCTTGGATAATCTTTCAAATTCTTCAATAGAAGTACTAGATCAGATTAATAAAATCAGTAATCACAAACCGCTTTTTGAAAAGCTTGACTTAAAAGATAAAAAAAGAGTTCATGAACTTTTTTCAAAACACAATGATATCTTTGGAGTAATTCACTTTGCAGCATCTAAGGCAGTAGGAGAAAGCGTAGTGAAGCCTATTGAATATTATGAAAACAACTTAGTCCCCTTAATAAACCTGCTTCAAGAAGCAACAAAAACCAATCAACCTTTTTCATTTATTTTTAGCTCCTCTTGCACAGTTTACGGTCAGGCAGACCAACTTCCCATAACCGAAGAAGCACCAATCAAGAAGGCAGAATCTCCTTATGGTAACACCAAGCAAATTGGAGAAGAAATACTTTGGGACACGGTCCAATCCAATGACAATTTGAATGTAGTTGCATTGCGATATTTCAACCCAATTGGCGCACATGAATCTCTTGAAATTGGAGAGTTACCGATCGGAAAACCTCAAAACTTGATTCCTTTCATTACACAAACAGCTGCTGGAATTCATGAAAAGCTAAATGTTTTTGGAGATGATTATCCAACACCTGACGGAACATGTATTCGAGATTATATTCATGTTGTGGATCTTGCCAAGGCGCACGTAGTTGCAATAAAACGGCTGAAAGAAAAGAAACAAAATGAAAGTTTTGAGATCTTTAACCTTGGAACTGGAGAAGGAAGTAGTGTTTTGGAAGTAATTAAAACCTTTGAACGGGTTTCTGGAGAAAAACTAAATTATGAAATTACTGCTCGAAGAAATGGTGATATAGTTGAAGCTTTTGCTGACACTTCTAAAGCCAACAATGTTTTGGGATGGAAAGCAGCACTAAACCTAGAGCATGGAATAAAATCTGCTTGGGATTGGGAAAAAAAAATACGAAATAAATAATGACTATTTAAAATTAAACTATGAATACAAGTTTTGCCTTTTTAGACTATTTAATTTTTGTTGTATACGCAATCGTTATTCTTGGTGTGGGATTATGGGTTTCCAGGGATAAAGATGGGAAAGACAAAACCGCTGAAGATTATTTTCTCGCCAGCAAGTCACTTCCGTGGTGGGCAATCGGTGCCTCACTAATTGCCGCTAATATCTCTGCCGAACAATTTATTGGTATGTCTGGATCTGGTTTTGCCCTTGGCTTGGCAATTGCCTCCTATGAATGGATGGCAGCAATAACACTATTAATTGTAGGAAAATACTTTCTTCCAATTTTCATAGAAAAAGGACTCTACACGATTCCTGAATTTGTTGAAAAACGATTTTCCACCAACTTAAAAACCATTTTAGCCGTTTTTTGGATTGCTTTATATGTATTCGTAAACCTTGCCTCTGTAATGTATCTAGGGGGACTTGCCATAGAAACTATTATCGGGATTGATATGGTTTATGCTGTTATCGGTTTGGCACTTTTTGCTGCAGCTTATTCCTTATATGGAGGACTTTCAGCAGTGGCTTGGACAGATATTATTCAGGTTGTTTTCCTGGTACTTGGTGGGGTGGTTACTACTTACCTTGCGTTGGACACCGTCTCACAAGGCGAAGGGGTAATTGAAGGGTTAAAAACAATTTATACTGCTGCCCCCGACCGTTTTGAAATGATTCTTGACAGAAGTAATCCTGAGTACAATAATCTTCCCGGTATAGGAGTACTTGTTGGAGGATTATGGGTTGCCAACTTATATTATTGGGGTTTCAACCAATATATTATCCAAAGAACACTTGCTGCGAAATCATTAAAAGAATCTCAAAAAGGAATTCTTTTTGCAGCAGGATTAAAATTGATTATACCTTTTATTGTTGTAATTCCTGGAATTGCTGCTTATGTAATTGTAAATGACCCTGAGATTCTTGCAAGTCTTGGAAGCAATGGATCTGCCAACATGCCCTCAGAAGGTTCTGCTGACAAGGCTTATCCTTGGTTGATGCAATTTCTGCCTACAGGGTTTAAGGGAATTGCTTTTGCGGCATTAACTGCAGCCATTGTCTCTTCTTTGGCCTCGATGCTAAATTCCACCTCAACGATTTTCACCATGGACATTTACAAACAGTTCATAAATCCAAATGCAAGTGACAAACAAACAGTGAAAGTTGGACGCCTTTCCGCTGCCGCTGCGCTTGTCATTGGGGCCACAATGGCTCCGCTTTTAGGAGGAATAGACCAGGCTTTTCAATTCATTCAAGAGTACACAGGAGTCGTTAGCCCTGGTATTCTAGCAGTATTTATGTTGGGGCTGTTTTGGAAAAAAACAACTAACAAAGGAGCTATTTGGGGAGCTTTAACTTCAATACCTATTGCGCTTTACCTTAAAACAGGTGGAAAGGGCTGGTTTGATAATACTGCAATGGAAGCTATTTTTCCAAAACTCCCTTGGATGGATCAGATGGGATTAACAGCGCTATTGACCATGGCAGTTATAATATTGGTTAGTTGGTTGGAAAATAAAGGAAAAGATGATAGTAAGGCGATTGAGTTAAACAAAGGAATTTTTAAAACAAGTCCAATGTTCAATATTGGTGCATTTGCTACATTAATTATTTTAACCGTAGTCTACACCCTATTATGGTAATAAAATTGAATTCAGTTTCACCAGAAATAATCGTTCATTCACCAGGTAGAATAAACCTTATTGGTGAACACATTGATTATAATGGTGGATATGTGTTACCTGCAGCAATCGATTTAAAAATAAAATTTAGATTTAGGAAAAAGCAAAATCACATTTGTATTGTTACTTCCGAATCTCAGGGTTCTTTTAAATTTAATATTAATGAAGAACTCAAAACCAAAAAAAATCACTGGGGTAATTATGTCCTAGGGGTTGTTGCGGGTATAAGAAATTTACATCCTGGAAGGCTACAGGGATTTGATTGCGAGTTTAAAAGTGAATTGCCGATTGGATCAGGCATAAGCTCGTCTGCTGCACTTGAATGCGGCATTGCCAAAGGACTCAACGAAATGTTTGATTTAGGACTTAGCAATTATGAAATGATCGAAATTACCCGTATGGCAGAGCATCACTTTGTCGGAACAAAATGCGGAGTGATGGATCAGTTTGCAGTGATGATGGGTAAAGAAAAAAAGTTGATACTACTCAATTGTGAAACTTTAGCACATGATATCATAGATGCAGATTTCTCTCCCTATCAAATCGTTTTGCTCAACACCAATGTCACGCACAACCTTTCATCGAGTGCTTATAACACTCGAAGATCGGAATGTGAATTGGCTTTAAAAGTAATCAGTAAAGATTATCAGGAGTATAAACAATTGGCAAATATACCCTTATCAATAATTGAAAAATACAAGGAGAAACTAACGTCAGATATTTTCAATAGAGCTAGTTATGTGTCCATGGAAAACTCAAGAACCAAAGAAGCGGCGGAAGTGATTCAGAAGGGGCAGATAAAGCGTTTTGGAGAACTGATGTACCAATCACATGAAGGGCTTTCAAATAAATACGATGTGAGTTGCGACGAATTGGACTTTTTGGTAGACTATTCAAAAGACTTTGACCAAGTGATTGGCTCAAGAATGATGGGCGGAGGATTTGGAGGATGTACCATCAATTTAATTCATCAAGATGGATTAAAGAATTTTATTAGCTCCATTTCAGAAGCCTACCAAGATAGATTTTATATTGAACTGACCCCCATCACAGTTGCGACTTCAGATGGAGTAACGATTGAAAACTAATGAATTCTGAATTTAACAAAAGGCCGCACAGAAGAAAAAATATTTTAACAGGGGAATGGATTTTGGTTTCTCCCCACAGAACCAAAAGACCTTGGCAGGGAAAGGAAGAAAATCCGCAACACAAAGAAACAATCTCCTATGATCCAAAATGCTATTTATGCCCAGGAAATGAACGTGCAGGAGGTGAAGTAAATCCAGATTATAAAGAAACCTATAGCTTTAAAAATGATTTTGCTGCAATTCTTAACGGCCCATTTGAAAGCGCCAAAGATGGACTTTTAGAAGCTGAAGCCGAAACCGGATTGTGTAAAGTTATTTGTTATGCTCCCGATCATTCGCTTACCATTCCTCTAATGGACGATCATCAAGTTTTAAGTGTAATTGATCTTTGGCAAAAAGAGTATCGGGAATTGGGAGCTATGGACGCAATCAACCATGTGCAAATTTTCGAAAACAAAGGTGAGATTATGGGTTGTTCCAATCCACACCCCCATGGGCAAGTTTGGGCACAACGTTCAATTCCACATGAGGTTCAAAAAAAGCATAAGAACCAAGAGGACTATTGGAATAAGAACAGCAAAAGTTTACTAAAAGATTATATCGATTTAGAGCTTAGGAAAAATGAAAGAATAATCATTGAAAACGAATCGTTTGTAGCTTTGATTCCCTACTGGGCAGTTTGGCCTTACGAATCGATGATTGTTCCTAAAAAAAAACATCAATCAATTCTGACTCTTTCTAAAGCAGAAAAAAAAGATTTTGGATCAATAATAAAAACGTTAACCATCAAGTATGATAATCTTTTTGGTGTTTCGTTTCCTTATTCTGCAGGGATCCACCAGGCTCCTACCAATGGTGCAACAAATGAATTCTGGCACTTTCACATGTCTTTTTACCCTCCTTTGCTGCGTTCGGCAAAAGTTAAAAAGTTTATGGTGGGTTATGAAATGTTTGCGACACCGCAACGAGACATTACTGCAGAACAAGCAGTAGAAAACCTTAAAGCATGTAGCGAAATTCATTACTCTAAGGCGTAAGTAATTTTAAACTTATTCTTGAGATAATTTAAAACACAATCATAAAAAAAACTCCTAATTAATTAGGAGTTTTTTTTATGATTGAGAAATAAAGGAAACTTATTCCCCTATTTTAAATACTACTCTTCTGTCAAATACGACTCTTCTGTTAGCAGCTCTTCCGCTTTTAGTGTCGTTTTTATCAACTGGTTTTGTTTCACCATATGCTTTAGTTTCTAGACGACTTGCATCAATTCCAGCAGTAATTAGTGCGTCTTTAACTGAGTTAGCTCTTTTATCAGATAGTTTTTGATTGTATTCAGAGCTACCATCTTTTGAAGCATGACCTTCTATTATAATTGAAGCATCTGGATACTCTTCTAAAACAGCTTTCAAATCATTCAATTTAGAGATAGCATTATTAGGGACTGAATAACTATCAGCTCTAAAAAGAATTTTAGAATTATCCCCTTGTAAGAAATCTATTAATTTTTGAGGAACTGCAGGGCAACCATTATTGGCAGCACCGCCTGCTTCTTCTGGACAAGCATCGTCTTTATCTGCAACACCATCTCCATCACCATCATCCCATGGGCAACCATTGTTTGTAGCATCACCTACTTGCTCTGGACATTTGTCTATGTTATCAGCAACACCATCGCCGTCAGAATCTGGACATCCGTTCATTTCCGCACTTCCAACTTTGTCTGGACAGGCATCTTCGTTATCTGCAATACCGTCTCCATCTTGGTCAGGACATCCGTTCATTTCAGCACTTCCGGCTTCTTCGGGACAAGCGTCTTTATTGTCAGGAATTCCATCACCGTCAGTATCAGGACATCCTTCGAATTCTTTTAAACCAGGAATTTCTGGACAAACATCTTTTTTATCAGAAACACCATCCTTATCAGAATCCTGCACTCCAAAATTATAGCTTACTCCAATTACGTGCTGTAAGTGATTGTATGCTCCTTTTTCACTTGCAGAACGATAAGAAGTACTCGCGTTAATTGCCCAATTATCAGTGAAGTAATAGTTTAATCCTACTCCTCCTAAAGTAGTTCTTGCAGCTTCCGTTGATGGGAAGTTTCCACCTTTACTTGAATCTGTACCAAATTTAGAAATCCCATATCCAGCAAATAAATAAGGAACATATTTTCCTTCTGTAATGTTAAACTTCACTATACCATCTACTGATAGATAGTCTGATGAGATACTATTAACATCAAAAGAGTTCTTAGCAAACTGAGCTCCGATAGAAAATCCTCCAGCAATATAACGGGAAAGGCTCAAATGAGGCACTCCAAAACCAGTTTTAGAGTCAACTGCGTCATCTTGTATACCAACTATATTTGCCCCAATGCTAACAGCCCAAGGGTTTTCAGAAGTTTGTGCGTTTGAGACTATCGTTACAATAAAAAAAGCAACTATAAGATAATTTATATTTTTCATTTTTAATATTTGTTTAAAAGTAAAATTATTTATCTAATATAACTAAATTTTTATTTTAAAAAGCAATTATATATCACAAAGAATTACTGAACTTCTTAGTGAATTCAAAGCATCTTTGTGTTTAGGAATAAATTCTTGAGCAACATACCCCTTGAATCCTGTTTCGAAAATTACTTTCATAATGGCGGGGTAAAAAAGTTCTTGTGTTTCATCAATCTCATTTCGCCCAGGAACTCCAGCTGTATGATAGTGTCCAAAATATTGATGATTCTCTTTTATGGTTCTTATAATATCTCCCTCACTGATTTGCATGTGATAAATATCATAAAGTAGTTTAAAGTTTTCGGAACCTAATCTTTTGCAGAGCTCAACTCCCCATTTAGAATTGTCACACATATAATCGGGATGATCAACTTTAGAATTGAATAATTCCATCTGAAGAACTACACCTCTTTTTTCAGCAAGCCCAATGATCTCCTTTAATCCTTTGGTACAATTTTCGAGTCCAGCTTCATCATTAATACCACGCCTGTTGCCGCTAAAACAGATGAGATTGGTATAGCCTGCATCTGCGACTAAATCAATATACTTCTTATAGTTCTCAATCAATTCCGGATGATATTGTGGATCATTAAAACCCTCAGTTAGGCTAATTTCAGCACCATTGCACATTGTGGAATCGAGATTGTGTTTTTTAAGAATGTGCCAATCTTTTGGCCCAATTAAATCAACACCTGTTATGCCCATTTTCTTGATTTCAACTGCAAATTCGTCTAAAGGAATATCTCCATAGCACCATTTGCAAACCGAATGATTAATGTTTCCTTTCATTAATATTTTTGTTTTATTACTTTCTGTTTTATATGAATTTAATGCCAATGCATCAGCCACAGACAGGCTTGTTGTTGCAAGTAAAATTTTCTTAATTGCTGTTCTTCTTTGTGGTTCTATCTTTGAATTATTCATCATGATTTTTATCTGACACGTGATCGAATTACGATATTGTGCAACAACTTGTTTGATAATCTTTTTAAAAATACGCCTAATTTTTCTTTTCCTCCTATGGACACTTCCCACTTCTTTTGGTCAATTGCTTGTATCATTTTTCTTACAAAATAAATGACATTCAGCCCCTTTCGAGTGGCTTGGTCATCTTTTCCCATCGCATTGCCATCTCCTCGTATAGAATTCAAGGCAATAGGGGTTGCAACAAAACCAGGACAAACCATGGTTACAATAACATTATCTTTTTGATGTTCCATTCGTAAAACATCAAAAAAACCGTGAAGGGCATGTTTTGCTCCACAATAACCTGATCGATAGGGAGAACCAAATTTACCCATAACACTACTCACAACAACATAATGTCCTGATTGCTGTGAAATAAAATAAGGAAGAATCGCCCTTGAAAGGGCTACGGTTCCTAAATAATCAATCTCTATTAATTTTTTAAACACGTCGAATTTAGAGTCTATGATTAATGAACGTTGGCTAATTCCAGCATTATTTATTAAAACATCTACCCTTCCGAAAAATAAAAGCGCCTTCTCAACTTGCTTTGGTGCTGAATCAAAATCATTTATATCAAAAGGAAGTATTTCAATTTTAGCCCCCCCTTAGAGCTTTCTTTAAACTTAAATAAAACCTCAGCTCTTCTCGCTGAGAGAATCAGGTTTATATTTCGTTTGGAATACTGTTTTGCCAATTCAGCTCCAATTCCTGAAGAAGCGCCAGTTATCGATACTACAGGGGTTAAATTATCCATTTTTTTGTGAGCCATTCTATTTAAAAGGTATGCTTTTAGTTTTCAACCGATTCAACTGATTGTTATTGATTAACCTCAAACCAATGGTTTACACGTTCTTGAGCGTTCTCTTGAATGTCTCCCCAAAAAAGATTGATGTCTGCGTAATGGTAATTTTTTACTACAGACAATAAAATTCGACCCGGAATTTTAGGAACACTAGACCACAACAATCCGTCAATTTTCTTAACCCTTAAACTTTTAGGATAAAGTTTCAAATCTTTACTTAAAAGCCCTTCATGATCATCAACATCTGATTCAACCTGATTGTCCCAAGTGATAGGATTGGTTACAACTCCCCCAACGAACCATCGCTCATAATTTTTTGGAAGTTTGTTCATTTTAAAGGTATTCCAGCTAACAAAACCACCAATATCTTTAGGGTTTGTTAAAGGCTTTATGGTTTTGAATTCATCTTTGTAGATACGAGTTCCAATTAAATAAGCTGCAACTAGTTGGTTTTGAAGCAGTCGATCATCAAAAAAATCTTTAATCAGTTGACGGGCATGCATGCTTCCTTGACTGTGAGCTGCAATGATAATTGGCTTGTCTTTGTTATAATGTTTTAAATAATATTGGAATGCATTTTTCACATCTTCATAAGCAACATTCCATGCTGGCAAACCTTGATCTTTGTACCCATCTACAAAAATTCGATAATGTGTTTGTCTATAAAATGGTACATATAAATTTCCAGCAGCTGCAAAAGCAGAGGCTTGGTATTTAACAGCAATAGATCTAACATAATCTTTTGTTGATTCGATCGTAACATCTGCATTCCAATTCGAATTTTTTTTATCTGTAAATAAGGTTGGATAAACAAAAAAAACATCGGCTCTTTTAGATGCTTTTTCCTTAATCAATGGTATTAGGTCTTCAGGGTAATTACCTGGCAGTACAGCCCAACTTTCTGTTTTTGAATAATCTGGTTTGGCCGGAGTTTTATTCTGATCAAAGGCAACTGAATCATAATTTGTTTTGCAAGCTGCAAATAACATAAAAATATATAGTGTGATAATTTTCTTTTTCATAAGATGGAGACAAATATAAAATATTGAAAATTATAAACATCCATGACCTAAGGATTTTAAATTAATTAAAATGTAAACAGGTAAAACAGTATATTTACTTTTTATTCTTATAATCAGTTATTATTTACGAAAAAACTAATCACCATGCGTCAACTTAAAAAAATATTTTTTTCACTTTTTATTGTTGCTTTAATTTTTGCTTGTCAAGAAGAAAAAAAAACATTAGAAATCAGTATTAATGCAAAAAGCGGCAGCAGCACTTCAGGTAAAATTACTTTTACTGAAAAGGGAGGTCAAGTGACTTTGGAAGCCCACATCAACGGGTTGACATTAGGAAATCATGCAATACACATTCACGAAACTGCAGATTGCTCTTCGGATGACGGAAAGTCAGCAGGAGGTCATTGGAATCCAACTTTTGAAAATCATGGTGCCTGGGGAAATGAGAAAGGATTTCACAGAGGAGATATTGGTAATTTTAACACTAATGAAAACGGTCATGGCATGATCACATTCTCAACGGACTTGTGGTGTTTGGGTTGTGATGATGCAAACAAAAATATCATTGGAAAAGCCATCATTGTTCACCAAGGTACAGATGATTTAATTTCTCAACCTTCTGGAGCTGCTGGAGCTAGAGTTAGCTGTGCGGGGATCATTAAATAAAAATTCTGAGGAAAAGTTAGTTTTAAATAACTACCATTCACGACTAGCATTCAATTTTTCTTGCTCTTCAACCTTTTCTTTTGATAGTACTTTTAAAAAAGAAGGATGCTGTTCGATTGCATATTCTATTTTTTCGATAATTGATTCTGATGATTCGTTTTCATAATCAATTTCTAATGGAGCTTTAATTTCCATAGATTGTAGAATCCCTTTCTTCTTTAATCTGATTCCTTTTTTATCAAAAGACCTTCTAAACCCGTCAATCACAATAGGCACTACAATAGGCTTGTACTTTCTAATGATATGCACTGTTCCTTTTCTGATCGGCCGGAAAGGTTTGGTGGTCCCTTGTGGAAAAGTAATTACCCAACCATCATTTAATGCAATACCAATATTAGAAATATCACTCATTTTAACTTTTCGATTAATTTCCTGACCTTTTTCCCTCCACGTTCTTTCTATGGACACAGAACCTGCATAAGCTAAAACCCTAGGCAACAAACCTGCCTTCATTGTTTCTTTTGCTGCTACAAAATAAATATTCAATTTAGGGTTCCACAAATAACCAACATTCTTTATAGAATCGGTTCGACCACTGAGACTAGCATTAAAAACATGAAACATAGCAACAACGTCAGCAAAATAGGTCTGATGGTTTGAAACAAATAAAACATTCGAATCGGGGAGATCCTTAATAAAAGAAGATCCTTCTATTTGAAGTTCGTTAAAACCTCTATAGCGCCTGTGGGAGATAAAACCCATATAACGTATGAGCAACTTTTTAATAATTAAAACTTGACCAAAAGGGTTTCTTTTAAACATGTTAGATTTTAATAACCAAACAAATATAAAAACAATTTTAAGCTAGCTGAGTAATAAAATGCGTAATTCTGACAAAATCATCGCTGTTGCCCCCCACACAACTTTTTCATTAAAAATATAGCAGGGAACCTCAAATTCATCAATATAATTAGTAGTCAATTTCTTATACAATACCTGCTGGTGGTCAAGTAAGTTTGCAAGTGGAATTTCTAAAATCAGATCAACTTCTTTTTTTTCGAGAATAAACTCAGGTTTTTCATAACTATAACTAACAAAAGGGGAAACCAAAAAATTACTAGGAGGAATAAAGACATCCGTTAACGACCTAAGTTTATGAATGTCTATTCCATTCAGGCCCACTTCTTCTGAAGATTCTCTGAGAGCGGTACCCCACAAGTTAGCATCTAGGGCTTCAGGCTTTCCCCCAGGAAAACTAATTTGTCCCGAATGAACACCAACATAACTGTTGCGTTGAGTTAAAATAAAGTGGAGAAAATCGTTTTCACCAGGGTAAAGGTGAATTAAAACTGCAGCTTTTTTTGGCGTGGTTTTGTTTTTAAAAGACGATTCGAGTTGTTTCATTCTTTGAGGTGGTGCCAAAAGCGAATGCGCTTCATACCCAGAAAGCGTAATTTGTTTTAACTTTGACTTTTGATCCAAAAACGTTTTCAAATTCATGAAAAATTTTAAAGTCCTTTTATTAATATCATTAATTTCTATTCAATATTCTTGTCAAACTAAAGAAAAAAACAAACAAAGCAAACTCTATTTGAAGAAAAAAACAGAAATCAAAACTGAAACCAAAAGTAAAACTGTTTATCTAAATGATTACAATGCCATTCCTTTCTTCTACGAATACGAGAAATACAATAAAGAAAACAAAGTTAGGATTATCACACGTTATGGAAATATTGATATTCTACTGTATGAAAATACCCCTTACCACAGAGCAAATTTCATTTATTTAACGAAAATGAATTATTTTGAAAGTAGCATCTTCCATAGGGTCGTCAAGGGGTTCATAATACAAGGTGGGAATTCCGACAATCGAAAAAGTGCTTTAAAAAGAACTAAAATCGGACGCTACCTTCTGCCGCCAGATACTAAAAAAGGACACCCACACCACCGCGGCGTGATTTCTATGCCCAGTAGTGAAATTGACAATCCACACAAAATGGCCTCTCCCTATGAGTTTTTCATAGTTAATCAGTCTCCCGGAGCTTATCATCTTGATGGAAATTACACTGCCTTTGGTGAAGTAATTAGTGGAATGGACGTCGTTGACAAGATCAACAAAGAGCCAGTTGACAGTAGGGAAATGCCTCATGATAATGTTTACTTAAAAACTATAATTATTGAATAATATTTACTTATAATTGACTTTAATTTAAATAATTTTCTTTTAAAGTTTAATTCAAAATAAATTATTATTAGAAAATAATATTACATTTATAATAATAATAAGTTATATCAATAATGACACTCACCCAACTCAATTACATGCTTGCAGTGGCAAAGTATGGAAACTTTACGACTGCAGCTGAAAAATCATTTGTTACTCAACCCACCTTAAGCATGCAAGTTCAAAAAATCGAAGAAGAACTGAGCGTTAAAATATTTAATCGGGGTACAAAACCGATCATACTTACGGATGTAGGCGAAAAAGTAGTCTTACAAGCGAAGAAGATAGTTGAAGAAGCGAATCGGATGGGTGATATTGTTTCGACGGAAAAAGGTTTTGTAGGGGGTGTATTCAGGCTGGGAATCATCCCTACAATCATGCCTACTCTACTCCCAATGTTTTTAAACAGTTTTATTAAAAAGTTTCCTAAAGTTGACTTGAGAATCGAAGAGTTAACCACTGAAAATATTTCTGAGCTTCTAAATCAAGGACACATAGATGCAGGAATCGCAGCAACCCCGCTGAGCGAAGACAGCATTATCGAAATACCCCTATATCATGAGCCTTTTGTCGGTTATATTCCAGAATCAAATTCACTTTATGGTCATGAGCAGATTGAAGTTGGTGATTTAGATGTTTCAGAAATTTTAGTCCTTGAGGATGGGCACTGTTTTAGGAATCATGTTTTAAACCTCTGTCAGGTTAAGCAACAAAACAACAACAGGTTTGAAATTAAAAGTGGAAGCTTTGAAACCTTAATCAAATTGTCAGACGAGGGTTTGGGAATGACACTACTCCCCTATCTGCACGGAATCGAATTATCTAAAGAAAAGCAAAAAAACATAAGGCTATTCCCAGATCCTGCCCCAGCAAGAGAGGTCAGTTTAATCCATTCAAGAAGTCAATTAAAAATGCCTATTATCTCTGCGTTAAGATCAACGATAAGCAACGTAATAAGAGGAGCCATAAAGTTTGATAACATTAAAGTGATCCCACCAAAAAAAAATTAATTGCTGAAAGATAAACTATGAAAAGTTTCTGGATATGTTTTAGCATAGCTAACTGACCATCTGTAGAGTCTCAATCCTTCCTCTATAGAAAGGGAAGAGATCGCTTTATTCAGTTCTTTCTTAAAAAGATTGGGATGAAAACTCACTTTTCTTAAAACACTTTTATAGAAAAAAAAAGCCGTTGACGTTTTTGTAATATTTAACATTTAATAAATATATTTTATTTTTAATTCAAGTAGTGTTGTCAAAATGTTAAAGTTTAAACAAAAACTACTATGTATCACATATTACCATTTTTACATACATTTATGAAAAATAAATTAAAATGAACATCGATAATACAAAAGCTCAAATGCGAAAGGGCGTACTTTAATTTTATATTTTAACAATACTCGCGAACAATAACAGGTATACCTTCGAAATTCTAAGCACCCTTAGGTCTTCTAAAATGTCAGTAGTTGAAGGAACCATCTACCCCCTTCTTAATCGATTAAAAAATAGTGGTCTTTTAGATTATCTCTGGGAAGAATCTAACTCTGGACCCCCAAGGAAATATTACAAAATAACAAAGTAAGGCAAGTTTTTCTATCAGAACTTACTGTTACTTGGGAAGAACTTTTTAAAGCTGTGTTCACTATTTCTAAATCTAAGCAAAAATAAAATGAACAAGACCATAAACATTAACCTCGGTGGAACTTTCTTTCATATTAATGAATCTGTCTATAATCTATTGCAACAATATCTCGAAAAACTTAAAATCACCTTTTCTAACACTCAAGGGAAAGAGGAAATCATAGAAGATATAGAAAGTAGAATCGCTGAATTGTTGCGAGAAATAAAAAAACATACTGATCAGGTGATTTTACTCTAAAATATAAATTCTATAATTGACACCTTGGGTCAACCTTAAGAATTTATCAGTGAAGATTATGAGGAAAAATTCATTCGCTCTAAAAAAAGTTATTTCGAAGCTTAGATAACCGCTATATTAGTTGTGTTATTATCAGCACT
>Ga0308007_10000337_pt1 | contig 21410 bp, 19 predicted proteins | sample Neamet71_FD_203152 | JGI IMG/M metagenome (GOLD analysis project Ga0308007, IMG submission 203152) | Marine microbial communities from water near the shore, Antarctic Ocean - #71 | ecosystem: Environmental > Aquatic > Marine > Unclassified | place: Southern Ocean | collected 2014-06-07
CCTGACAATAGCGCCTGACCAACATCACCTTGGCGGCCACTAAGTACAATTAAACCCTCTGATAAATCATTCACCCAAGAACGATCCACGATGGGCTCACCGCTTACCTGTCCTTCTTGATAAGCACGAGAGATAAGCTCTGTAAGATTACGATAACCCCTCAAGTTCATGACTAGAAATGTAATATCGAATGGCTTAAGGTCTTCAATGCTACTTTGAAGACGAAGGTCTGCTCCACATATTGGTTTTAATCCAGCAAGATGGGCTGCTTTATAAAACTTAATTAATCCAAAAAAATTTGTGGCATCTGTAAGAGCAACTGCTGGCATGCCTAGATTAGCTACCCTATCAACCAAAGGATTTATACGAACCAGGCCGTCAACGAGAGAGTATTCACTATGAAGCCGGAGATGGACAAAAGGCGGTGAAGACATAAGCAATCAAATCCAAAAAATTACCCTAATATTCAAGGGGTAGGAAGAAATAAGCTGTATTTGAATACAGGCCAGAAATACTATTTATCCTAATATGTGTACCTAGGGATTATATACAAAAATAATAAGTTTAAATTATTAAAAAATCATACTTTTAACAGGCTCAAAAGATTTTCTATGAAGAACGCTTGGACCTAAGCGCTTTATAGCCTCTAAATGTTTTTTTGTCCCATAGCCTTTGTGGCTAAAAAAATCATACCCTGGATATAAGCTATCAAGTGTACACATCTCTTTATCCCTAAAAACTTTTGCAATAATTGATGCTGCAGAAATCGATGAAACTTTATCATCTCCATTAACGATAAACTCTGAAGAATAGTGCCATGATGGTAAGCGGTTGCCATCAACTAAAACATGCTCTGGTATTATTTTAAGCCCATCAACAGCCCGCTTCATTGCCATCATGGTAGCTTCCAGTATGTTATATGAATCTATTTCTTCTACCGTAGATCGAGCTATGCTCCAGCATAATGATTTATCTTTAATTTCAATAGCTAATTTTTGTCGTTTCTTTTCAGAAATTTTTTTTGAATCAGCAAGCTCTAAAATAGTAACTTTTGGATCAAGAATAACTGCGGCAGCTATAACATCTCCAGCCAATGGGCCTCTACCTACCTCATCAACACCGGCAAGCAGCAAATTTTCATACTTGATGTTTAAGGCGCCCATATTTACCTTTCGCCCAAAAGCTCTACAAGAGCATTAGCTGCTGCCTCACTGCCGCCACACTTTAATGTCTTGTGGATATCCTCAAAGCGTTTTTTTAGTCTCTCAACCTGATCGGGATTATCAAAAAAATACATAACTTCAGATAGAATGTTTTCTTGGGTAGCATTCTTTTCTATGAGTTCTGGAACTAACAATTCATTTGCAAGGAGATTTGGTAATGCAACATATTTAATTTTTAACATCCTTGAAATTAAAGCATAAGTTAGCGCCCCAAGACGATAGCTAACAACCATAGGTTTCTTTAACAACATAGCTTCTAAGGTTGATGTGCCCGATGAAAGTAATACAACATCAGCTGCAGACATCGCTAAAAGAGACTTACCATCTAAAATTTTAATTTCTAATAATGGATAATTTTTCAATATTTCATCAAGCTGAGTTTTTCTTTCCGGTGAAGCAGCTGGAATAATTATTTGCAAATCTGGGATATTAGCCTTACAACGCTGTGCAACATCTAAGAATAGATCTCCTAATTTTTTTACTTCTGAGGCTCTACTGCCAGGCATAACTACTAGCAATGGATCGTCACTCAAACCTAGTTCTTGGCGTGCCTGATTTACCTCTACCTTCACTTGTAGATCCTCAGCTAAAGGATGACCGACACAGATAACTGGAATATTATATTTTTTATAAAAAGCTTCCTCAAAAGGCAGGAGGGTGATCATCAAGTCAACTGCTTGGTGAATTTTCTTTACTCTATTTTGTCTCCATGCCCATACAGAGGGACTTACATAATGGGCCGTCTTGATTCCCTTGTTACGTAATTTTTTTTCTAAACCAAGGTTAAAATCTGGAGAATCGATTCCAACTATGAGATCAAACTTATTATCACAAAAATGGTTGAACAAAGCCTTTCGAATTCGAAGTAGTTCAGGCAGCCTCTTTAGTGGCTCCATAAATCCCATAACAGAGAGCCTATCAATAGAAAATAAAGATGAGAAGCCTTCCTTAATCATCTTTGATCCGCCTATTCCCTCAAATATTGCATTAGGGTAGTGCATTTTTAATGAACGAATTAGTCCAGCACCCAATTGGTCGCCTGATGACTCTCCTGCTACAATTCCTATCCTATATGGCTGAACCATAATTTAACGTATTATTCCACGGGAAGACGCTTTAACAGAATCTAATAACAACTGAACTTCGGTATGTTTTTGAGCGAGCAAATCAAGCTTTATAACAGCGTCATCTAGTGAAAGCCCCTGTCGATAAAGGATCTTATATCCTTGCTTGATAGCCAAAATAGCATCCTTGCTAAAACCTCGTCGTTTTAGTCCAACTGAATTAACAGTTTTTGGCTCTGCTGGGGAGCCAAATGCAGTAACATACGCTGGAACATCTTGGGGCAAAAAAGCTGCAGGACCAATTAAAGTGTGGGCGCCTATAGAGACAAACTGATGCACCAAGACATAACCAGAAAGAATCGCCCAATCACCTAAATTAACGTGGCCTGAGAGAGATGCATTATTAACTAAAATACAATTACTACCCACTGTGCAGTCATGTCCTATATGTACATATGCCATCATAAGATTATTGCTGCCGATAGTAGTCACGCCTCTATCTTGAGTAGTACCTCTATGTATTGTAACTCCTTCACGTATTGTATTATTATCACCAATATTTAATCGCGTCGGCTCTCCATCATATTTTAAATCTGGAGTATCTTCACCAATTGTAGAAAATTGGAAAATATGATTGTTTTTTCCAATGACAGTAGGACCTTTTATAACTACATGTGAGTGAATAACAGTACCAGATCCAATCTGAACATTAGGGCCTATTGATGTCCATGGTCCAATTTCTACGCCATTATCTAGCTCGGCTGTTGGATCGATAATTGCACTTGAATGTATTAGTGACATTTTTTTAAACCGTTTTTAGCGCGCAGAGTATGGTGGCCTCGCAAGCCAGCTCATCATCTACTGTTGCTCTACATTTGAATCGCCAAATTGTTCTTTTAACTGAATCCACTCGCGCCTCTAACATTAGCTTATCTCCAGGAATAACTTGACGCTTAAAACGTACTCCGTCAACTCCAGCAAATAAGTAAAGCACATCATCATCTGCATATTTATCAGCGGTTACAAATCCAAGAACTCCTGCTGCTTGCGCCATAGCTTCAATAATCATTACTCCAGGAAAAATCGGTGCGTTCGGGAAATGTCCGTTAAATACCTCTTCGTTAGCAGTGATATTTTTATAAGCTAGAATTCTCTTACCTAGCTCCATCTCTATGACACGATCAACTAAAAGAAAGGGATATCTTTGAGGTAGACGTTTTTTTATATCATTTATATCCATTAAATTATCTCTAGAAACTTCAGAATTTTAAAATTAAAATAATCATATTTTTTTTTCAAGACTTTTGAGACGTTGAGCCAGATCATTAAGTTGAGAGAAACGAATCGCATTTTTTCTCCATTCCTGCGTATGGCCCAAAGATGTTCCTGATGAATAGGATCCTGGCTTAGATATTGATTTTGTAATAATTGTACCGCCAGTAGTGGTTACACCATCACAAATTTTTAAGTGCCCAATTACTCCTGTTTGTCCTGCAAAAATACAATTTTTTCCTATCACTGTGCTTCCTGATATGCCCGAACATCCTGCAATAGCTGTATTTTCACCTATACGAACATTATGTGCTATTTGTATATGATTATCGAGAATGACGCCATCTTCGATAACAGTATCCATTAAAGCGCCTCTATCAATCGTAGTACAAGCACCAACTTCAACCCGACTACCTATTAAAACACCACCTAGTTGATGAATTTTTACCCAATGATCTGAATCATATGCAAAACCAAACCCATCTCCACCAATTACAGCACCACTATGAATAATAGAATGGCTACCTATACTTACTCCGTGATAAATAGATACGTTTGAAAAAATCCTACAAAAATCATCTAATATAGAATCGTCACCTATAGAGCAGTTAGGCCCAATTTGACAATTAGCTCCAATAACGACATTTTTTCCAATTACAACGTTAGCACCAATCGAAGCATTTTTGGATATTTTTGAATTTGGGCCTATTACTGCTGTCTTATGAATACCCTCTAAACCATCAGGAGCTACGTCAAAAAGCCCTGAAACTAGGGCGTAAGCAAGATAGGGGCTGTCAACAACGAGAGCATTACCGGGGTATTTACCTAAATTAGTCCTAGAAATAATTACTGCCGCTGCACCAGTAGAAGATAAAAATTTCGTATAAGACGAGTTGGCCAAAAACGTTAGCTCATTCTTACTGGCCTCTTGTATAGTATTTAAGCTTGTAATTTCAAGTTTGCCGTCACCTATAAGCTCCGCTCCAATATGCTTGGCGATGAAGTCTAATGAATAACTAGACAATTTTTTTTGCCTCTGCATATTTCTAGTGACCATTAAGGATTTACTTCATTTTCTCATTAAGCCTAGCGGTTAACTTATTTGTATAGTCGACACCCTCGCCTCCGAAAATAGCCGCCTCTTTTCTTAGTAAAAGCGTTAATTTTTCATCAGTGATAAGTTCCTGAAGGGCCTCTTGGATTTTAGCTTCCGTGGCTTTGATTATTCTTGCCTGTAAGGCTTTTTGTTCAGATTTCAATTTTTTTTGAATTAACTCAATATCGTCCCTGAGATAACCCATTTTCTTTTGTGCTTCGTCGTTTTGATCTGCAGACCAAGTCATGCCTTTATTTTCAATCTCTGAATTTAATACTTTCATCTCTTCAAGTAGCCCGTCGAACTTAGACTTCAACGTTGTGAACTCTTTATTTGTCTCTGTTTTTTTAATTTCAGCTTGAGCATATTCAGTACCAAAAACTGCAGCATCTGGGGCTATAATCCCTATTTTTGATAATTGCTCTGCGGTGACATTTACTGAAACTAATGCTACCAAAATAAGTACTAATATATTTGCTGTACGCACTTTTTTTCTCCCTCAAGTAAAATAAATTATTTTTTGTTGTCTAAAAGCCTCACTATACCCTAAAAACCCCCTCCCATATTAAACTGGAATGTTTCTTTTTCATCTTCTTTCCCTGTATTAAATGGCGATGCAAAACTTACAGATATCGGACCAAAACTACTTTTCCATGTTCCTCCGATACCTACAGCATACCTTAAATCAGATATATCTGGTTCTTGGCAGAAATCATCTGAAACGTTTCCACAATCTGTATCAAAAACATTACCTGCATCAAAGAATAGTGCCATTTGAACCATATTCTTATCTTTTAAAAATGGCATAGGAAATAATATCTCTGCTGTACCCTCTACCACCACATTACCACCAAATGCATCGGCTTCATTCTCATATCCAGCGGTTATCGGAACATCTCTTGGGCCGAGTGTGTTTTGCTTGAAACCACGTACAGAGCCATTTCCTCCAGAATAAAAGTTCTTGAAAAATGGCAAGCTTTCTGTGTCTAAATAACCATCCCCATAACCACCGTTAGCATGAAGGTGTAAGACTAAGTCATCACTAAGCGAATGAAAAAATTGACCATCATAGTTGAACTTATAATAATTTAGGTCGCCCATTGGCATTGTGACCTCAGCTGATATCTTATGAGCCTGCCCTCTAGTTGCGTCATTACCAGATCCATTTAGAGTAGAAACGCCCCAAGATAAACTGGATGTGAACATATGATAATTGTTTCCTTCGTCGTCCAGAAACTCTTCCATAAGTTTAGTCTTAAAAAATCCACCAGAATCTAATTTAAGGTTTTCATACCCCAAGCCAAAACCGATGCTTTGATTCTCGGTAATTGGGTAACCAAACGTAGTGGATGCCCCCATACTTTCTGTTGTGTAGTTTGATATATTGCCTTCTTCAAAGTCTTGTTTTTTTGCAAAAACCATAAATCCAGCAGTAACTCCATTTTCTGTGAAGTATGGGTCTGAATAATTCAAATTTAGATTCGTCTGAAAGCCATTTTGGCTTAATCCAAGCTTTAATCTATTACCAGTTCCTAGAAAATTATTTTCGGCTATGTTTGCCCCCAAAGTAAGGCCATAAGTCTGGGCAAACCCAAGGCTCGCACCAACACTTCCAGAAGGCTGCTCCTCTACTGTATAGAAAACATCAATCTGATCGCTTACTCCTGGAACGGGTCGAGTTTCAGATTCTACGGACTTAAAATACCCTATTCTTTTTAATCGATTCTTTGATCTTTCAATTTTCTCAGTAGAAGCTGTTGCTCCTTCTAACTGGCGCATCTCTCTTCGTAAAACTTCATCCATAGTTTTTGTATTGCCACGGAATTCTATGCGCCTGACGTAGGCTCTAGTTCCAGGATCTATATAAAAAAGCAATTTAGTAGTTTTATCTTCAGCATTTATTTCGGTAACGCCTTTAACCTCTGCAAAAGCATAACCATCATTACCTAAGCGCTCAGAAATCCTTTCTGATGAATAAGTCATAAGAAATTGGGAGAAATCTTCACCTTCTTTTTGTATAATAAGTTTTCTAATTTCTTCTTCAGATATTGTAGGGCTGCCGGCAAGAACAATTTCAGAAACAGTATGAATGCTCCCCTCTTTTAAGTTTATTGTTATAAAGACTGAGTCACGATCTGGGCTTATAGTTACCTGAGTAGATTGTATTGAAAAATCAAGGTACCCCCTATTTAGGTAGTAAGACTCAACCCTTTCTAAATCACCAGTTAATTTTTCTCGATTATATTTATCATTCTGCGAGATAAAAGAAAATAGGCTTGACTGTTTCAGCTCAAACAAGATTTTTAACGTAGCGTCATCAAAAATTGAATTGCCAACAATATTAATCCCTGATATTGCTGCAACTGCACCCTCATCAATTACAATTGTTACAGAAACTCGGTTTTGGGGAAGTTCTTCAACTTCTATTTCAATACCTGCTCCGTATCTACCCTGCTTAATATACTGACGCTCAAGCTCTTGGCTCATTCCCTTAAGCACGGCCTGACGGAATATCTGTCCTTCAGACAAACCAGCTTCTCTTAAAGAAGAAAACAAGGTTTCTTCTGGTATAGCAGTATTACCTTCAATGACTAGTTTCGCTACTGCAGGTCTCTCGCTCACTGAAATAATCAAAATTCCATCATCACGAGAAATTTTTATATCATCAAAAAAACCCAACCTAAATAGATCTCTTGTAAGATTACGCAGGGTTGAGCTATCGACAGTATCTCCCACGCTTACTGCTAGGGAACCAAATATAGTCCCTGAAGAGACGCGCTCAAGGCCATCAATTCTGATATCTTCAACCTGAAATAACTCTGCTTGAGCACTCAAGGAAATTACAGCTAAGAATAAAAAGAGGCAAAAGGATTTCATTGGATACTAGTGCACCATTTATTTATTTTTCAATTTGCTCTGCAGTTAAAACTAATAATCACCAGCCACAGAACGCTAATTTAATAATATATCATTGTACAGGGCTATGGACATCAACCCAACCACCAAAAATATACCTAACCTAAAACCCAACAATTGTATTCTATCAGACAAGGGTGATCCTTTGACCGCTTCAACCATGAAGTACATCAAATGCCCCCCATCTAATACTGGAACTGGGAGCAAATTCATAATACCTAAGCTTATACTCAGAAGAGCCAAGAATCCTAAGTAAGATGAGATTCCATATTTAGCTGATTTTCCAGCTATTTTTCCAATTGTTATAGGCCCACTCAAATGCTTCAAAGATATGTCTCCTAACAGCATTTTTTTTACGGAGCCTAAAATCATAATTGAGGTACCCCAAGTCTTATATGCAGCTTCGTTTAAAGCTTCTATGGGGCCATATGAGAAGTCTTGAATCATATTTTTTGGCCAATCTGGCATTTTTACAGCCATCCCTACTTTTCCAACAACTAACCCTGTATTTAGTGAAGTCTTCTCAGGGGTTATTATTGTATAAATTATAGAGTTTTCACGCTGAACTTTAATATCTATATTGATACCAGGACGACTTCGAACATATTCGACCCAGGTTGACCATTTTGTTAAAGGAATACCATCTGCAGATAATAATAAATCATTAGATTTTAGTCCTGATTTCTCTGCTGGACTATTAGCCATTACCATATCAATATGAGGTGGAATTTCTGGGGTATATAAATCTAAGCCTATGCCTGCTAGCGGGTCTAATTTTTCAGCACCAGACATCCAATGTTTTAAATACCCTTCATAGCTATAATGTTCAGGGTTATCTGGCATCTTCACTGTAAAATTTATTACTCCTGACTCTCCAATCCGATTAATCAGATGCTCATGAAGCTTCTGTATAGTTGGAGTTTTCTCTCCATCAATAGCAACGATTTGGTGTCCTACTTTGAGGCCTGCTTTTTCAGCAATAGAGCCAGGATCAAGAGAACCTACAACAGGGGCTATCCCAGTAGTCCCGCTTAAAAATAATAGCCAATAAATAAGAATGGCTAAAATAAAATTAGCGGCAGGGCCCGCTACAACAATGGCCATTCTTTGCCAGACATTTTTTTGAGTAAAAGCAAAAGGGAGATCTTCTGCAGATACCCCTCCTTCTCTTTCGTCAACCATTTTGACGTAACCACCCAAAGGTAAAGCCGATAAAACAAATTCGGTTCCGTTTTTATCTTTCCAGCTCAAAAGTTTTGAGCCGAAACCGATCGAGAAACGAACAACCTTAACGTTGCAGACTCTGGCAATAAAAAAATGTCCAAACTCATGAAACGATATCAATAGAGCTAAAGCAAGAAGGGTGAAAAAAATTGTTGCGATTAAGTCCATTTAACCTCCCAGTTTGATCAAATTGAAAATTTCTAGCCACATAAATTACTTTCTAAAGTATTTTGTAATTAACTTCAGTGTTAATTCTCGGGAATTTCGATCACAGACCTGAACAGCATTAAGTGTATCCGGTTCTATTGGAGTCATTTCCTTCAAAACTAAAGCAACTACTTCTGGTATTTGTGTAAAAATAATCTGTTTATTAAGAAAAGCTTCTACTGCTATCTCATTAGAGGCATTTAGAGTTATCGGTGCACTTCCACCTGCCTTAGAGGCTGATATTGCAAGAGACAAACAAGGAAATTTCTCTAGATCAGGAGACTCAAAATCTAGTCGTGCCGTACTTATAATATCCAAGCTACTGACTCCAGAAGATACTCTATCGGGCCATGCAAGTGCATGTGCAATCGGAGTTCTCATATCAGGATTACCCAGTTGAGCTAAAACGGATCCATCTAAATATTCTACCATTGAATGAATAATACTTTGCGGATGGACAACCACCTCTATTTCATCAGGAGAAAGCCCAAACAGCCAGCAGGCCTCAATTAATTCAAGGCCTTTGTTCATCATAGTTGCAGAGTCTACTGATATCTTTTTACCCATCTTCCAGTTAGGATGATCGCAAGCTTGCTGAACCGTTATTTCTGACATTCTACTTATATCTAATGTTCTAAACGGCCCACCCGAAGCAGTTAAAATAACTTTGCGAACACCGCTTCTTTTTGAGCTAGTATAGTTATTAGGAAGGCATTGAAATATTGCATTATGCTCACTATCGATAGGGAGCAGAATACCCTTACTCTCGTTCACTGCATTCATAAGCAATGACCCAGCCATCACTAAGGATTCTTTATTTGCTAGTAAAACTTTTTTTCCAGATCTTGCAGCCTCAAGAGTTGGAAGCAAGCCAGCAGAACCAACTATTGCTGCTATAACCGTATCGACTGATGGATCACTAGCTATTTTACATAGTCCGTCAATACCAGATAAAACTTTTGTATTTGGTGAAAAAATTTCCAGCAGAGCCTCTAATTCTTGCGTCTTAGAAATATCATAGACGACAGCAAAGGATGGCTTAAATTGCTTACATTGACCAGCCAACTCAGCTACCTTTGTATTGCAACTTAAAGCAAAAACATTAAATTTATCTGGATGTTGAGAAACAACATTTAAGGCATTTAAGCCAATTGAACCTGTTGCACCCAAAACTGTTAATTTTTGCATAAACAATTATAACTAATTTTAAAACTGGAAATTACTATAAATAAAAATCAAAGTAAAAACAGGAAATGCAGCAGTATGGCTATCTATACGGTCTAAAATACCGCCATGGCCCGGAAGAATATTTCCAGTATCTTTAATTCCTCGATATCTCTTCATCATACTCACAAGAAGATCCCCTACTACAGAAGAAAGAGCTGTAGTCATAACCAACAAAAATAACATAAACCAACTTATTAGGCTTGATTGTAAAAATATACCAAGAAAAATAATTAAAAATAAATTTACTACAACAGCACCCAAAAAACCCTCCCAGGTTTTATTTGGGCTAACATCTGGACAGAGCTTGCACTTTCCTAATTTTAAGCCTGCAAAATAAGCACCAATGTCCGAAACAGCTACAATTGCAGCAACAGTAAAAATTAGCCATTCTCCATTATCTAAAGAGGCCAATATTACTATGGCCACCCAAGTTGGTACTAAAATAAAGAATCCTATTACTCCTCTAGCAAATTTACTACCCCAAATAACAGAGTTACCCGGATAACTCTGAATGAAAAAAAGAGCAAACCCCCACCAAGGAATTAAATAAAGTAAGATTGCTTTTCCAGCAACCAGATCGAGAGATGTTGGTTTATGAGCATCCACCAAGAAACCAGATAAAAGCAATGCTCCCAACATAAGAAAAGCATAAAATAGTTTTGTATAAAAAGTACAGTAGCCTGCTAAATTTGCCCATTCCCAGCTAGCATATATAATTATAATGGCTGAAAGAAAGAAAATAAAACTAGGATTAAAAAAGATTAATACTGCAATAAATACTATAGCGATGAATATGGCTGTTGTTATTCTTTGATTAAGCAAACTTATTTCCTATCTTCAATAGTATCTGACCTTTTACCGAAGCGACGTTGCCTTTTTCGGTAATCAAGCATTGCATCATCGAATTCTATATCGTCAAAATCAGGCCAATAGCAATCAGTGAAATAAAGCTCAGTATAAGCCATATGCCACAACAAAAAATTACTGATCCTTTTTTCCCCTCCAGTGCGTATACAAATATCAGGAGGCGAAAAATCTTGTATGGACATACTTTGTGAAAGTATGTTTTCAGTTATCTCGTTTGGATCAAGCTCTCCAGACGAAACCTTAAGGGCAATCTTTTTTGTTGCTTCAGCAATCTCCCATTTTCCTCCATAGTCCAGAGCTAAAACTAAAGTACGCTTACCATTTTTTGTCTTCAGTTCTGTATCTTGAATAAGCTTATTCAGTTTCGAGCTGAATCGATCTCTGCGGCCAATCACTACTAATTTGACATTTTTTTCTATGAGATTTTTTAATTCTTTTTTCAGATAACTGGACAATAAAGACATCAGGGCTTGAACTTCAGTTTTTGGCCGGTCCCAATTTTCACTACTGAATGCAAAAAGTGTCAATATATTTATATCATGTTTCTCTATACAATTTAGAACATCACGAATCCTTTTAGCACCCTCCATATGTCCATCAATGCCCTTTAGCCTTTTTTTCTTCGCCCACCTATTATTGCCATCCATTATTATTGCAACGTGGATTGTAGGAAGAGAAGCTGATTTTTCTGTGCGTCTAGTCATGGAATGGGCCCTATCTTAGATTTCCATCAAATCGACTTCTTTAATGCCCAGAGCTTCATCAACTTGCTTGATATATTTATCTGTTGTTTTTTGCACTTCATCCTGAATCTTACGTTCATCATCCTCTGTAATATCTTTCATTTTGTGCAACTCTTTTACATCTGAAAGAATATCACGACGTGCATTACGCACGGAAATTTTGGCACTCTCGGCCTCAGAGCGAGCTTTTTTTATAAAGTTTTTTCGAGTCTCTTCTGTCAACTGAGGCATTGGAATACGTATAAGTTCGCCTGTTGTTGATGGATTTAAACCTAAATCTGATCTATGGATTGCTTTTTCTACTTCAGGTATTAGATCCTTTTCCCAAACAGAAACAGACAAAGTTCTAGCATCTAGGACATTTACATTTCCAACTTGAGATAGAGGTGTGTCAGAACCGTAGTAAGATACAGTTAAGCCATCTAATAGGCTTGGATGGGCTCTTCCTGTTCGAATCTTATTAAAGGCATTAGACAAAGCACTTACACTTTTTACCATTCTTGCTTCTGCATCTCTTTTTAAATCATCAAGCATCATGTTTTTCCTCGATCAATGTTCCTTCATCTCCGCCTACAACAATATTTAAAAGTGCTCCCTTTTTGTCCATACGGAAGACCCTTAAAGGCATATGATGCTCGCGACATAAACAAATAGCGGTTAAATCCATCACACCTAATTTTTTTTCTAAAGCTTCGTCGTAGGTCAGATGTGTATACATCGTTGCCTGAGGATTTATTAATGGGTCTGAAGAGTATACACCATCTACTTTAGTTGCCTTTAGAACAATCTCAGCATCAATTTCAATACCACGTAAACATGCTGCAGAGTCTGTAGTAAAAAAAGGATTACCGGTACCCGCAGAAAAAATTACTACATCACCGCCATCTAAATATCGTGTAGCTTTTCGTCGGTCATACTGTTCCATGACGCCACTCATTGAAATTGCCGACATAACATGTGCAGAGATATTATTTCGATCAAGCGCATCTCTCATAGCCAGACCGTTCATCATTGTTGCTAGCATGCCCATATGATCCCCTGTAACACGCTCCATACCAGCGGCGCTGAGTGCTGCACCTCTAAATAAGTTACCTCCCCCAATTACCAGACCAAGCTGTACTCCAATACCTACAAGTTGTCCTATTTCAAGAGCCATTCTATCTAGTACTCTTGGGTCAATACCAAAGCCTTCCTCACCCATTAACTCCTCACCACTAAGCTTTAATAGGATTCTTTTGTACTTCTTATCTCCAACAGAAGGCATATCGTCTCTCCAATCCTTATAACTTTTTTAATACTCTATCACATTCACAAATAGGCTAAAAACTGAGTTTTTTTATGTTGCTGCACTAAGTTGAGCGGCAACTTCTGTCGCAAAATCAACTTCAATCTTTTCAATTCCCTCTCCCACTTCAAACCTACGAAATGAAATCACTTCAGCTGCTGAATGCTCGATTAACTTGTTTATAGTAATTTCTGGATTTTTGACGAAAGGTTGATTAATGAGGCTTGATTCTGACAAGAATTTATTAATTCGACCGGTGATCATTTTTTCAATTATTTCCTCTGATTTGCCGCTTTCTCTAGCCTGTGCAATAAAAATCTCTTTCTCTTTTTGTACTAAAGAATCAGGCATATCTTCTGGCTTTACCACTTGTGGGTTAGATGCCGCAACATGCATAGCTACGTCTTTAGCGAGCTCGATACTACCACCTGAAAGCGCAACTAAAACTCCTATACGGCTATTACTATGGACATAAGTACCTATAACTGGTGACCTGATCGTTTCAACCCTGCGGATATTTATATTCTCACCTATTTTTTGCACTAAGGCCTGACGAGCCTCATCCATATCAACAACAAATTCATCGAAACAAAGTTTTTTGGCATCAAAAGCTATATTGAGGGATGTTTCAACAAATTTTAAAAATGCATCGTCACGAGCAGCGAAATCTGTTTCAGTATTCACTTCGATCATGACGCCGTATGTGTTGTCTTCAGATAATCTCACTGCAACTACACCATCTGCAGCAATGCGGCCCGCTTTTTTAGCAGCTTTGATTCCGCTAGACTTACGGAGATCATCAATTGCTTTATCAATATCTCCTTCAGACTCTGCCAAAGCTCTTTTGCATTCCATCATCCCAAGACCAGTTCGATCTCGAAGATCTTTTATCATAGACGCAGAAAATACTGCCATCATCCTACTCCCTAATTTAAATCATTTGAGTTAAAAAAAAGGGGGCATAGCCCCCTTTTTTTAGAGACAAAGTCTCTATAGTATTATTTCAACAAGGCAACTATTTATTCAGAAGGCTTAACTTCTGGCTCTGCAACCTCTTTTGTTTTGGTCGTAGCTTTTACTTTAGTTGTTGTTTTTTCCTTAGCTGGTGCTTTTTCCTTAGCTGGTGCTTTTTCCTTAGCTGGTGCTTTTGCCTTAGCTGGTATTTTTGCCTTAGCTGGTGCTTTTGCCTTAGCTGGTATTTTTGCCTTAGCTGTTTCTTTTACTTCAGCTGGTATTTTTGCCTTAGCTGTTTCTTTTACTTCAGCTGGTATTTTTGCCTTAGCTGTTTCTTTTACTTCAGCTGGTATTTTTGCCTTAGCTGTTTCTTTTACTTCGACAAATTCATCCTTAGCTACAACAGAATTAGCCTCTGCTTTACCTTCTAAGATTGAATCAGCAATTGCTGAGCAGAACAACTTGATTGCACGGGTCGCATCATCGTTACCTGGTATCACATAATCGACACCGTCAGGATTACTATTTGTATCGACCACACCGATCACTGGTATTCCAAGTTTGTTGGCTTCTTGAATAGCAATGCGCTCATAATCAACGTCTACTACAAATAGCATATCTGGCAATCCACCCATATCCTTTATGCCGCCAATAGAGTTATTCAATTTTGTCATCAATCGAGTTCTCATCAAGGCTTCTTTTTTTGTTAGCCTATCAAAAGTTCCGTCTTGACTTTGTGCTTCAAGATCGCGAAAACGTTTTATGGAAGCACGTATTGTTTTGTAGTTAGTTAGCATTCCTCCCAGCCAACGGTGACTGACAAAAGGCATGCCTGCTCGAGCAGCATTCTCAGCTATTACGCTCTGTGCAGCTCTCTTTGTGCCAACAAATAAAACCTTGTTGTTATTTGCACCTATCTTGCGTACGATTTCTAAAACTTCGTTAAATGCTGGAACAGTATGATCCAGATTAAGAATATGAATTTTATTACGAGCCCCAAAAATAAATTTATCCATTTTTGGGTTCCAGTAGCGAGTCTGATGGCCAAAATGCACACCAGCCTGCAACATTTCTTTCATGCTTACAGTCGACATAATATTTCCTTAAGTTAGGGTTAATCTTCCATACATCCCACCATTCAACCCGTTACAAGACGGGCACCCTGAAAGGTGTGTCGATATATGTGTAGCGTTAGCTTTAGCTCGAGGCTTTAGCGGTTTGCTTTATAACATAATTTAGGTAATTTGTGAACAAATACAAGCATGAAGGTCGAACATTTAATCAGATATAGATTTGTATTCGGATCACCGGAACAGTCTATAGAAAAAATAAATCTAGTAGCTATGGCTTTAGTTTCATTATCCCTCTAAATATTTTATTGGAAACTACAATCCTATATACTAGAACCAACTATTATTTTTTCGGAAAATATCATGTCTGTGAATATCCAAGGTCCCGATGAGCTAAAAAAAATGCGCATTGCGGGTAAACTAGCTGCTGAAGTTCTTGAAATGATAGGGCCTTATGTTACTTGTGGCACATCAACTGAAGAACTAAATACGCTTTGTCATAATTATATAGTTGATGTCCAGAAAGCTATTCCGGCTCCGCTAAATTATAAAGGCTTTCCCAAGTCTATATGCTCGTCAGTGAATCATGTCGTTTGCCATGGGATACCTACAAAAAAGAAAATTCTCAAGGATGGTGACATTGTTAATCTAGATATCACTGTAATTAAAGATGGGTATTTTGGTGACACTAGTAAAATGTTTTTTGTAGGCACCCCAGCTCATCACGCAAAAAGGTTAGTCGCTGTTTGCCAAGAGAGTCTTTACAAGGCTATAGCTATCGTAAAACCAGGAACTCGTCTTGGAGATATAGGCCATGTCATTCAAAAGCACGTTGAAAGTAATCATTACAGTGTTGTTAGAGACTATTGCGGGCACGGTATAAGTACAGAATTTCATCAGGACCCACAAATACTCCACTTTGGTCGACCAAATACTGGCTTCGTACTGCAAGAAGGAATGACTTTTACAATAGAGCCTATGATTAACGCTGGAAAACACAATACTAAAGTAAAAAAAGATGGCTGGACTGTAGAGACCCTAGATGGAAGATTATCTGCTCAATGGGAGCATACTTTAGCGGTCACCAGTAACGGGGTCGAGGTTTTAACAGCACGAAGTGAAGAAATCTTTTAATGGACAACAAGACTGAATTTTCCAACAAAAAATCTAATTTTCTTAACGAACAGCAATTTATTATCGACCTCGCTAAAAGAAATCATACCCTGGTTTTTAAGAGTGCTATAAGTGATGCTAGCAGTAAGCTGCATAAAAAATTTAAGGCTGGTGAACAAACGTCAGTATTACTGGCAGAGAAAGCATCTTTTATTGACTTGATTCTTTCACACGCGTGGGACAAATTCGAATGGGGCAAGAAAATAGCTCTCATAGCCGTAGGTGGTTATGGGCGAGGAGAGCTACATCCGCAGTCTGATATTGATTTATTAATCCTAATCGATTCAAATAATCCAAAACTTTATAAAGAAAATATAGAGTATTTTCTAGCTTTTTTATGGGACATACAGTTAAAAATAGGACACAGCGTCCGCTCAATTTCACAATGTGTCACGGTTGCAAAAAAAGATCTATCTATCGCAACTAATTTGATGGAAACGAGAATGATATGCGGCGAAGGTGACATCAGAAAAAAATTGCTACGAAAGACTAATGTAAACAGATTTTGGCCTTTTAAAATTTGGTCATCTATTAATTTTTTTAAAGCTAAACTCCTAGAACAAGCTAAACGCCATAAAAAACATGGTAATACCGAATATAATCTTGAACCAAACGTCAAAGAGGCACCCGGCGGCCTAAGAGATATCCAAACAATAAACTGGGTTGCTAAGCGCCATTTTGGTGTCGAATCTCTGGAAGAGCTAATTGGTGATAATTTTATTACCCCGGAAGAATATCTTCAACTTAAGCGAAATGAAGCTTTTCTTTGGAAGGTTCGCTATGCCTTACACTTAATAGCAGAGAGGCCGGAAGAGCGTCTTTTGTTTGAATATCAAAGAAAAATATCCAAAATGTTTGGTTATAAAGACGGAGAAAAGCGCTTAGGTGTAGAGCAGTTTATGCAGCACTACTATCAAGTAGTTCTATCAATACGAGAACTCAACGACACTTTATTTCAATGTTTTGATGAAGTAATTTTTCACAACAATAAGATTGGGAATAAAATCGTCTTGAATGAGCGCTTTGTTGTCAAAAATAAACATATTGAAACTACACATGACCATATTTTTGCTAAGAACCCATCAGCCCTACTAGAAATATTTTGTCTAATAGCGGAAGATAAAAATATTTTAGGTATTCGCGCAACTACCATCCGTCAAATTCGCCAGTATCGTAAACTAATTGATCCGACTTTTCGTAATTCATCCATTAATAAGGCACTATTTTTGAGGTTACTGCGGTCACCTTTTAAAATGACCACCCAGCTTCAACGTATGACCAGGTATGGGATACTTGGAAGATACTTGCCCGAATTTGGAGAAATTATTGGACAAACCCAACATGATCTTTTTCACCAGTATCCTGTAGACGCGCATACACTTCAATTGATCAAAAATATGAGAACCTTTGATAAGTCAGAGGAGAGTCATAAGTTTCCAATGACGGCGCATGTCTATAAAAATTTACCCAAGCCAGAGCTAGCTTTTATAGCTGGACTTTATCACGATATTGGTAAAGGTAGAGGAGGTGATCATTCTGTATTAGGTGCTAAAGATGCTGCTAATTTTTGTAAACGCCATAATATGCCAGAGGCTGAGCTAAGTTTAGTTGTATGGCTTGTGGAAAATCATCTTTTAATGTCTAGTACATCTCAACGGTCTGACATTTCTGATCCAGATATTATCTATAAATTTGCTAAATTAATTGGCACCAAGGTAAGGCTAGACTATTTACTAGTATTAACTGTTGCCGATATCATTGCCACAAATCCAAATCTGTGGAATAGCTGGAAAGCATCGCTTATGCGACAGCTTTATAGTGAAACAAAAAAAGCTCTGAGTCGTGGCCTCGAAAATCCAGAGAGTCGAGAAAGCTGGGTACAAAATACTAAAGTTGCTGCTATTAAAATAATTAAAGAAAAATCTAAAGATAATATTGATGTCTCTAAAGTATGGGGCGATCTAGATGATGAATTTTTCCTTAGAGAGAACGCTGCTGATATTGCAAGGTACACTCAAGCTATCGTAAATAGTAAGGATAAGTCTAAGCCTGTGGTCCTGATACAAGATAAAGGCCTAGGAGACCCTGTTGCTACACAAATATTTATAAGCACTAATGGTTTGTATAAAGTATTTCCTATAATCGCAGCGACACTTGATAAGCTTCAGCTCAGAATATTAGATGCAAGTTTACACACTAGTCTTCGGTCAACTATAAACAAAAATATAAAAGAAACTACTTTCGATATCTTTTATGTGATTAATGAAGCAGGCAAACCATTTGGAGGCCAACAGAAAATCATTTCTCAAGTTGAAATATCTCTAAATAAGGCTTTTCAAAATACTGAGCAGTCTATCTTAGAGGTGAGTCGAAGAATTTCTCAGAATCTCAAGCAGTTTAGTACAATGACCGAAGTAGTCATTAGTAGTGACCTTGTTAAAATGTGCACAGTGATTGAGGTAATTACCCCTGATCGGCCTGGTTTACTTTTACATCTAAGTCGTATTTTTCTAAAATTTAAACTGCGGCTAATTAATGCAAAAATTTCAACCCTAGGGGAACGTGTTGAAGATGTTTTTCACATCGTAGACACTAATTATAATCCATTAAGTGATGGTGAGATTTGTACGCAAATACATCAAAATATTTGTCATGAGACTGATGCTCGAGTCATGAGTCAAGTAGAAGGTAATTCTCTTCAAAAAATGAACCTGTGGCAGTGAGCAGGCCTAGAAAAAAAGAGCTACTATGAATAACGATCTTAAAAGACTTCAACAATATCCCTTCGAAAGACTTTCGGAGCTTTTATCCGGAATTGTGCCACCAAAAACGCTTTCACATATTCCTTTATCGATTGGAGAACCAAAGCATCCATCGCCCAGCTTCGTTGCTCAAAAAATTGCTTCTTCAATGGGCAAGTTAGGTGTGTATCCAAGCACTAAGGGGACTTTAGAATTTAGACAGACGGTTGCAAATTGGCTAGAGACCCGCTTCACACTGGATCATATAGATCCAGAAACTCAAGTTTTACCAGTAAATGGAACTCGAGAGGCCCTTTTTTCTTTTGCGCAAGCAAGCATTGATAGAACAAAAAATCCGCTTATTTTGATGCCTAACCCCTTCTATCAAATATATGAAGGTGCAGCTCTTCTGTCTGGAGCAAACATATTTTTTCTTGACTGCAATAAAGAAACTAAATTTTTGACAGACTTCAGCTCTATTCCAGAAAAAATTTGGAGTGCATGTCAGCTAATCTACATTTGCTCGCCAGGTAATCCGAGCGGTGCTATTTTAAGTTCTAAGGCGATGCAGGAACTGATTGAGCTTGCCGACCAATATGATTTTATTATAGCTAGTGACGAATGTTATTCAGAAATATACTATGATGAAAAAAATCCTCCTCCAGGGCTATTAGAGGTCTGCGCTAAAATGCAGCGCCACAACTATCATCGCTGTATAGTTTTCCATAGCCTATCTAAACGCTCCAACCTTCCGGGGCTGAGATCAGGTTTTGTCGCAGGAAGTGCTGATATCCTAAAACCATTTTTGCGTTACCGAACATATCATGGTTCCGCTATGCCTTTAGTTACTCAACTAGCTAGTATTTCTGCCTGGAACGACGAAACACATGTAAAAGAAAATCGGGCAAAATATCGTCAAAAGTTTAAAATTTTTAAGGAGATTTTAGGTAATACCTTACCTTTAGATATACCAGATGCTGGATTTTATCTTTGGGCCAATATACTACCTGCTAGAATGGGTAACGATGAGGTTTTTTGTAAAGAGCTGTTCTCTAAAAAAAATGTTACTGCATTGCCTGGGCGTTATCTTGGAAGGTCTTCAGAGAAACCTAATCCAGGAGAAAATTATATAAGAATGGCATTGGTAGCACCGGTTGAAGAATGCAAACAAGCAGCAGAAAGAATAAAGCAACTAATCATATCTTCTGGCTTTTAGTAACCATGTTAAAAAAACAGAGGGCAGCCTATATTCTCGATAAACTAAATCAAATTTATCCATCACCACCAATCCCGTTAATTCATAAAGATGTGTATGGTTTGCTTATTGCGGTGCTTCTATCTGCACAATGTACTGATTCTCGTGTAAATCAAGTTACACCAAAACTTTTTGAGCTAGCAGACAACCCAAAAGATATGTCTAATGTTTCAATTCAAGCTATATATAATATTATTCGTCCATGCGGTCTAGCTCCAAAAAAATCTAAAGCTATTTATGAGCTATCAAATATTTTGGTACGTAAGTTCAGCAGTGAAGTTCCAGATGACCTTAAATCACTAGAGACTCTCCCTGGGGTAGGCCATAAAACAGCTAGTGTAGTTATCTCACAAGGTTTTGGTCGTCCTGCATTCCCCGTTGATACTCATATACATCGTTTGGCTCAAAGATGGGGCCTGACAGCCGGCAAAAATGTTACTGAAACTGAGAAGGACTTGCGATTAATTTTTCCAAAATCAAGCTGGAGTGCCCTCCATCTTCAATTCATCTATTTTGGTAGAGAGTTTTGTTCAGCTTGGAATTGCGACGGGACAGTTTGTCAGATCTGTACAACATTGTACCCAAACAGAAAGAAACCCCTAAAAACTAAAAAGGCTTAATTTTTAGAGTTTTTTTAGCTAACTTTACCTGCTTATTGTAGTAAATCATTAATCAATTAAGAATTTTTTTGGTAACTGTTTTACTATCAAACTATAATTTAATAATGATTAGAGTTCTTAGCTGGCAGTGATATGAAAAAAATCATAATGTACGGTATAAAAAATTGCGACACAGTACGTAAAGCTATTAAATGGCTTAAACAACATGATATATCCCATTTTTTTCATGATATACGAAGTGATGGTCTCAGCAAAAAAATGCTAGAAAAATGGTTGGCCTCAACTGAATTTGAAACCATTCTTAATAAAAAAAGTGTGACATGGAGGAAGCTTCCTGCAGAGGCCCAAGAAAAAGTTTCGGAACTCAAAGCGATAGATCTCCTGCTAGAATGGCCAACAATGATTAAGAGACCAATACTAGATATTGATGGTGACATTCATGTTGGATTTACGACGGATAAGTATGAAGTAAT
>Ga0308007_10000346_pt1 | contig 21247 bp, 16 predicted proteins | sample Neamet71_FD_203152 | JGI IMG/M metagenome (GOLD analysis project Ga0308007, IMG submission 203152) | Marine microbial communities from water near the shore, Antarctic Ocean - #71 | ecosystem: Environmental > Aquatic > Marine > Unclassified | place: Southern Ocean | collected 2014-06-07
TAGGTAGTTACCCACAAAAGGATGCTGAAGAAAACTTTAATCATGCAGCAAAACAAGCATATATTGCTTTTTCACAAGCGATTGCAGCTGCAGCGTTTGAGCAAGTAGATGCTACTCCATTAGAAGGGTTTGACCCTGCTGCATTGGATAAAATTCTAGGATTGAGAGAAAAAGGATTAAGAAGCTGTGTAATGTTGCCAATAGGTTATAGAGATACTGAAAACGATTGGTTAGTCAATCTAAAAAAAGTAAGAAAAAGTAGAGAAGATTTAATCACAGAAATTGATTAGATAAAAAACTACTTACAACAAGGTATAAAAGCAATAGCGGTTGATAAAATGTGTTAGCGTAAAATGCTAAAAAAACGTAATACTAAATAAAATAATTATAATGACGAAAAAACGTACTTGGAAATTTTGGACATCAAGAACCATTCTTATACTTCTTTTTATTAGCCTTTTTTGGCTAATAAACCTTATTTGGTTTCGACCATTTAATATCAATCACTTTTACGATAAGGTCTTTGTAGAATTGGCTATAGATAGCCCAGAACTTACAACATCCATGGGGATTCCATTCCTATACGATAGATCAAAAGATGAATTGGATGATATCTCCGACGCAAAACAATGGGAATCTTTCAATAAAATGAAAGAAGACTATGAGACATTGATGAGTTATGATTTTGAAAGTCAATCAGAAGAAAATAAGCTGAATACCAAAATTTTGGCCTTCTATTTAGAAGGATTAAAGGATGATGAACCATTTTTCTATCACGGTTATCCGGTAAACCAAATGGGTGGTATCCAAAACGGACTGCCAAGTCTTATGGAAAGTGCCCATAAACTTCTGGATGAGAGTGATGCCGAAGCCTATATTTCTCGGCTTTCTAAATTCGACACAAAGTTTGAGCAATTAACTGAAAACTTGAAAATAGCGGAGAACAAAGGTATTATTCCTCCAAAGTTTGTTATTAAAAGAGTGGTTGACGAAATGAAAGGCTTTATTGGTACAATAACTGCAACCACAGACTCGACCAAGGTTTCAAATACGACTTTATTACCGGTAAAATCAAATATTTTATACACCAATTTTGAATTGAAAATTGATAAGCTGGATGAGATGTCTGCAAAACAGAAAACTTCCTATAAAAAACAAGTTGAACAAGAAATAGGCACAACAGTCTTTCGTGCATATCAAAATCTTATTGATTATTTTGAACAACTTAACGAAAAAGCTACTACTGATGATGGTGTCTGGAAACTACCTAATGGAGAAGCATACTATCGTCATCAATTGAAACAAAGCACAACTAGCAATCTAAATCCAGAAGAGGTACGTCAAATCGGTTTATTAGAAGTAGCCAAAATAAAGAGTGAAATGAAAAATATTCTATTAGCTGAGGGATATTTAGATACAACCAAAACACTTGGCGCAATAATTCAGGAATTGAACAAGGAAGAACGTTTTCTTTTTCCTAACACTGATGAAGGAAGGCAAATGGTACTCGATGAATATGACCGTATATTATCTGAAATAAGTAATGGTTTGGATAATGCATTTGATGTAAGACCAAAAGCAGGTCTAGAGGTGAAACGCGTTCCAGAATTCAAAGAAGAAGGTTCAGCTGGGGCCTATTATAATGGTCCGGCTATGGATGATTCACGAGGGGGCATTTTCTATGCTAATCTTAGAAATGTGCATGAATCTGTAAAATTTGGAATGAAAACATTAGCATATCATGAAGGCATTCCTGGGCATCATTTTCAAATAGCTATTCAGTCTGAACTTGAAGGTGTTCCAATTTTTAGAACTATAGGGCTTTTTACAGCATATATTGAAGGTTGGGCATTATATTCAGAGCAATTGGCATGGGAACTAGGTCTTTATGATAACGACCCGTTTGGAAACTTAGGTAGATTACAAGCTGAAATGTTCAGGGCTGTTAGATTAGTAGTAGATACGGGTATTCACTATAAAAAATGGACAAGAGAAGAAGCAATCGATTATATGGTGCTAAACACAGGAATGAATACTACAGAAGTAACTACGGAAATTGAACGATATATTGTCTGGCCAGGGCAGGCTTGTGCTTATAAGATAGGAATGTTGAAAATATTGGAGCTTAGAGAAAAAGCAAAACAAGAACTTGGTAATAAATTCGATTTACGGGAGTTTCATAATGTGGTATTAAAAAACGGAGCAGTTCCTTTAGATATTTTAGAAGAAATCGTTGAATCTTATATCAGAAAAAACCTAACCAAAAATAATAGCTAGAATAAAAACAAAGGCTAACAATGTATAAAAAGCATTAAAACGCTTTTTATACTAGCCGTTGTGTTTAATTCTGCCCCGTCCTTAAATATGGCTATAGTTTAAAATTGAGCTGAAAAAAATAAAAATTGAAGCGATACGGTTTTAAGATCATTTATAGAATGAGAAGTCAAAACGGTTTTATCTAATAAAAGTTAAAATATGAAAAATCAAACAATGCCAATAATATTTAATAGAACTGATTTACCTTGGTCAATTAGAATATTAAATTACTCCACATTATTAATTATATTCATTTGGCCTTTGACATTTTTTGGTTCAATATTTATTTTTGATAACCCAAAAAATCTATTACTTACTTGGCTATTATTTATTCTTATAAATAGTTACCCTTTTATGATAATTGGACTGATTCTTTTAAGTTTTAAATTATTTAAAAAATATCCTTTAGTTTCGATATTTATTCCAATCACGTTGTTATCAGGATTTACTTATTTATTATCCCTTTTTATTACTTAAAAATATTAAGGAATTAGAGTCATTCATATTTTTAGCAACAAGATGAAAAACCATTAAAAACAACACCATATAAAATTAACTGCTTAAAACAAGTAACTAACCATAGCATAAAGTTGTAACATATTTTTAATAAATGAAAATCGCAAAAAATATAACAACCCTAATAATTATACTCTTTTCTATATCTAATTGCTCAACAACAAAAAATCGATTAGAATTATCAAAAGAAGAATTAAAAAATCTAAATTATATTTCATTACATAAGAAGTATAAATTTAGGTACCCTAAATTATTTCCATATCTATATAATAACTCGAAGAATAATTTTAGTTATTTAATAGGTGATTTTTATAATGTAAAATTAAGTAATGGTGATAACCTGAATTTACTTTGCAACCTTTATAATAAAAAGAAAAATAATAATTCAATCAAATGTATGATAAGAAAAAGTAGTACATCGAAAATTGATTTATTTAAAAGTAATATTTCTATTAAATCAAGTAAGAATGGTGAGTTTACAAAAAAAACACTCTTAAATAAAGAGGGTAGTTTTATTACTCACCCAGCTATAGAGTTTATAAAAGAATTAAATGTTGAAAAACCATTAGATATTATTAATAAAATAAAGAATGACACTATAATAATGACTATAAATAATCAAATTTTTGAATTTATTAGTCCTGAAATGTAGAAGAAACAGGTTACAACAGCGTGTATAATTTATTGCTAGTTCTAGCCTACTTAAGAAAGTGCTCACAGAATTTCTATTAAACAAAAAGTAATTATAAAAATTAGGGTCCACATTAATCGGAAAAGAATGGAATTAAAACCTGATTTAGTTATTCCCATAGAAAAAACTAAAAAGGCAGATTGTATTGTTTGGTGAAACTAGTACCGCTTTTTACGAAACTAAAACTTATTGTATTTAGTAAAATACTAAAAATGAATAGTAACCATAGGAAAATAAAAAAATAAAGTTAGTGGCAAAACGATGTAAATTGAAGTATTCTCTTCTAGCCTACTTTCAAAAATCTTCAAGGACTTTCTATCTGTAATTTATTTACTAACTTTAAAATTTATAACTATTCCTTTATAAAAGAACAGTTCTAAATTAAATATAAAGACCGAGACAACCATTATTTAAAACAAGGCGTCTCTTTAAATACAAGCTAAGGAAACTATGGAATGAAACAAAGAATAATAGGGATAGATGTAGCAAGAGCACTGGCAGTTATTGGAATGATTATCGTTAATTTTAAAGTTGTACTTGGAGATAATGGGCAATCTTGGGTAAAATCGTTTGCTAGTATTTTTGATGGGAAAGCCGCCGCTACATTTGTTGTTTTGGCTGGTGTTGGACTTGCCTTAATGACAAACTCTGCAATTAAAAGTAATGATAAAGCTAAATTAAAAATAACTCAGATTAGAATCGCTAAAAAAGCTTTATTTCTCTTTATTCTCGGAATTTCTTATATCTCAATTTGGCCAGCAGATATTCTACATTTTTACGGTATTTATATGGCAATTACATTAGTACTCTTAACCCAAAAAGAGCATACAATCTTAATTTTAGGTATCGCCATAATTTTAGCCTATCCAATTCTAATAACAGTTTTAAATTACGAGGCAGGTTGGAATTTTGAAACCTTAGATTATCAAAATCTTTGGACGTTTAAGGGATTTATAAGAAATCTGTTTTTTAACGGCTTTCATCCAGCATTTCCTTGGACTGCCTTTATGCTCTTTGGCTATTGGTTTGGAAAACAAGATTTAAATAATAATAAATTCCTAAGAAAAACTTTTTGGATGAGTACTATTATTTTTATTGCTATTCAAGGTTTGTCCTATTTGTCTATCTCAATTTTATCAGAAGGAAACCAAGAAGCGGTAGCAGAACTAGAGACAATATTAGGAACAAAACCGATGCCACCTTTACCTATTTATATGTTTAACGGCATTGCAGTTGCTTTTGCAATAATTTCAGCCTGTATACTCATTGCAAAGAAATATGAAAACAGTTTAATTATTAATGCTCTCCATAAAACAGGACAATTAGCATTGACCTTTTACGTGGCACACGTTCTTATTGGAATGGGAATGATTGAAGTTATAAACCCTTCTAAGATGGGAAAATACACCATTGAATTTTCTATTACCTATGCAATCTTATTTAGTTTACTTTGTATTTTATTCGCTGTAATTTGGAAAAAACACAAAAAGTCTGGACCTTTAGAATGGATAATGAGAAAAATAACAGACTAAAAAAAACTCAATAATTTATATAACAAGCTATTAACTACGTCTTCTTTTTAAATTCTTTGTTAATTTTATCTAGTTCGTTATCTTTTACTAATTTTGTTCATCGCCAAAGCTACTAAATTTCTAAACATAGTTTTACCATAATTAAATACCACATGAAATTAATAAAACGAATTCTTAAATTTATCACCATAGTATTCGGTCTTTGTTTAATATTTGTAGTTTTTATTCTCTTTATAGATCAACAAAACACCAATTACCTAAAAATTGAGAATACTACACTGGCGAATAACACTTATTTAATTACCAATGTAAATATACTTCCAATGAATCAAGACACTATTTTAGTAAATAAAATGGTGTACATCAAAGATGGGTTAATTCAAAACATCTCCAACAATATTAAAATTAAGGATGTTAAAATTATTGATGCAAAAAATAAATACCTTATGCCGGGTTTAATAGACATGCACGTTCATTTATGGGATAGATATGAACTTGGCTTATATCTCTCTAACGGTGTTACATCTGTTCGTAACTTATGGGGAATGCCAATGCATTTAAGAATTAAAGAAGATATAAAAAATAATAAGATTATTTCTCCTATATTTTTTACAACTGGTCCTAAACTAACGGGTCCAGAATTTATTGGAAATGATAATTTAAACCTTATGAGCCCAGCTGAAGCCAAAGAAAAAGTGATTTCATATAAAAAAAGAGGATATGACTTTATTAAAACCTATTACGGTTTAACTGAAAATATATTTGATGCGGTTCTAAAACAAGCAATAATTTCTGATATGGATGTTATTTCTCATCCTTCTCAGAAAGTTGCGTATTCCTATCATTTTAATTCTCAAATAAAATCTATAGAACATGTAGAAGATATTATACAGCAACCTTTAAATTATAGATTAGATACCTTAAAATTAACAACAGTAATTAATGATTTTGAGAAATCAAAACAAACTGCTTTTAGTCCTACATTAACAGTTTATAATAACATTTATCAAATGCTAATAGATGATTATATTCTAGAAGATGTACAATTGCAATTCATGAATCCTCTTATTAGAAAAGTAGAAACTAAAGCCCAATTTGAAAGATGGTATACTTCTAAATTAAGAGATTCTTCGATTGTTAATACGATAAAAGAACAGCATGATTTTCATATAAAAATCATCAAAAAACTACATAAAGTTGGGGTTACATTTATCTGTGGGACAGATGCTGGAATAAGCATAACTATACCAGGGTTTTCTATTCATCAAGAACTTACCTTTTATAAAGAAGCCGGCCTTTCTAATTACGAAGTGCTAAAAACGGCAACAGTAAATGCTTCAAAAACACACGCGATTATGAATAATATGGGAACCGTTGAAGTAGGTAAAATTGCCAATTTGATATTAATTGATCAGAATCCGTTGTTAGACTTGTCTGCATTAAAAAAACCAAGAAGTGTTTTTGTAAATGGAAGGAAGTTGAGTAGAGAGACTCTAGATAATTTTGAAAATAAAGCGAAAGACCGAAACAATTTAATTGCTTCTGCATTGAGATATGCAGAAAATTGGATAATTGAAAAATAAATAAATAAATAAATACAATTATTAATTTAATATATAACCAAGAACATGTTGCTTTTGGAGATTTCTAAAAAGAATCATTTAAAGCTAAAAAAGCCAGCCTATATATAAGAAATCTTCTAAAAACTAAATACTATTTAGCAAAAAGCAGGTTCAAAAATATTTAGCTTATTTTTAATAAGATATAATTAAAAAAAACGGAAGTTAATTTAGTAGAATATAGTTTTCATATTGGATTAGAAATAAATAAGGCTTTCTGAAAGAAAAAAAATAAAATCAAAGAATTTAGTTTATAATCGTTTTGATAAATCTTTTTGCAAAATTCTATTAAAATATAATAGCCAATAAATTACAAAGGATTGTAAATGATATCTATTAAAAAAAGTCCTTTTTTCAAAGGACTTTTTTTAATTAAGAAGTAAGCAAAGTTTTAAATACTTGCTGCTAACCAATCTCCAACTTCTTTTGTGCCATAAGCCTTGCCACCGTCTGCTAAATCTTCTGTTACCATTCCTTTTTCTAAAGCACTATTTACAGCAGCCCTAATTGCTTTACCTTCTGCTTGCAAGCCAAAATGTTCAAATAACATTGCCGCAGACAAAATAGTTGCCATTGGGTTTGCTATGTTTAACCCTGTCGCTTGAGGATATGAGCCGTGAATAGGCTCAAACAAAGCATTTTCTGTTCCTACAGATGCGCTTGGCATTAAACCCATAGAGCCCGAAATTACAGAAGCTTCATCTGTTAAAATATCTCCGAATAAGTTTTCAGTAATTAATACATCATAACTATTTGGCCATTGCACTAAACGCATGGCAACCGCATCTACAAACTCATAAGAGACTACTACTTCCGGATAATCCTTTTCCATTGCTTGTACAGTTTCTCTCCATAATCTAGAAGTTTCTAAAACATTTGCTTTGTCTACACAACATAGTTTTTTACCACGTGTCATTGCCAATTCAAAACCTTTAACCGCTATACGCTGCACCTCAGCCCTTGTGTACACACAATTATCAAAAGCAGTTTCTCCACCATCTCTTCTACCCTTTTCACCAAAATAAATTCCTCCAGTTAATTCACGTAAAAAAACCAAATCGGTTCCTTCTATACGCTCTCTTTTTAAAGGAGATTTATCTAATAACGAGGGAAATGTAAAGGTGGGTCTTACATTTGCAAATAAGCCTAATTTCTTACGCATTTTTAACAATCCTTGCTCTGGTCTTACCGTTGCAGTAGGATCATTATCAAATCTTGGATGCCCAATTGCACCAAACAGAACGGCATCTGAAGCCACACAAATATCATGTGTTGCATCTGGGTAAGGTTCTCCAACGGCATCAATTGCTGCTGCACCAGTTAATGCTGGTTTCCAAGTAATTTCATGATTGAATTTTTTTGCAATAGCGTCAGAAACCTTTACAGCTTGATCTATTACTTCTGGTCCAATTCCGTCTCCTGCTAATAATGCAATATTTAATTTCATTTTTTTTTGTGTATTAAAATTTAAAAGAGGCAATGATTGCCTCTTTTAAATATAAATTTTTAAATAATATTTAACATTTTCTCTGTAGCTTTAATTGCAGATACTGTTTGATCTGAATCTAAACCACGAGTAATAAATTCTTTTTCTTCCCCTTTCCAAGTAATAATAGTTTCACATAAGGCGTCAGAATTACTTCCTGGCGGAATTCTTACTGCATAATCTATTAACTTAGGTAATTCCTTTTTACTATGTGTTTTATAAAGCTTTTTTAAAGCATTCATAAAGGCATCAAACTGCCCATCTCCTTGCGCATGCTCTTCATAAATAACGCCTTCTACTTTTAACTTAATGGTAGTAGACGGCTTTAATCCTTTAGAATGTGTAAGTACATAATTTTCTACAACAACCCGTTTTTCAATAGTATTACTGTCTAAAACATCAGAAATTATATAGGGTAAATCTTCTTGAGATACTACTTCTTTTTTATCACCTAACTCTATAATACGTTGTGTAACTTTCTTTAGCTCGTCATCATTTAAACTTAAACCTAAGTCTTGTAAGTTCTTTTGAATATTGGCTTTTCCAGATGTTTTACCTAGCGCATATTTACGTTTTCTACCAAAACGCTCTGGCATTAAATCGTTAAAATAAAGGTTGTTTTTATTGTCTCCGTCTGCATGAATTCCTGCAGTTTGCGTAAAAACATTTGCACCTACAACAGGTTTATTTACAGGAATTCTAAAGCCAGAAAATGTTTCTACAAACTTACTTACTTTGTTTAATGCTTTTTCGTTTACAGTAATTTCTACCTCCTTTAAAAAGTCATTAATCACGGCAATAACACTTGCCATTGGCGCATTTCCTGCGCGCTCTCCCATTCCGTTAATCGTTAAATGCAAACCATTAGCACCCGCTTTTACGGCCTCCATTACATTGGCAACACCTAAATCATAATCGTTATGACCATGAAAATCTATATGGGTTGTTGGGTATTTCTCGCGAACTTCTGTTATAAACCTAGCAGTTTCATCAGGAGTTAAAACTCCTAAAGTATCTGGTAATAAAATTCGTTCTATTTTTTGTGCTGTTAAGAAATCTAAATACTCAAAAACATAAGCCTTAGAATTTCGCATTCCGTTAGACCAATCTTCTAAATAAACATTGGTTTTAATACCTTGTTTAAAAGCCGAATCTATGTTGTTTTTTATATCAGTAAAATGTTGTGCTGGTGTTTTTTTTAGCTGATGTGTTAGATGATTTAAAGAACCTTTGGTTAATAAATTCTGAACTTTCGCGCCAGCTTCTACCATCCACTCGATTGATTTTCCTCCGTCAACAAAAGTTAAAACCTCTATTTTATCTAAACACTGGTTTTCTTTAGCCCACGAAGTTATTTTTTTAACTGCTTGCAATTCGCCCTCAGAAACTCTAGCAGAAGCTATTTCTAAACGGTCTACTTTTAATTCTTCTAAAAGTAATTTTGCAATGGTTAATTTTTCGGAAACTGAAAACGACACTCCTGATGTTTGTTCGCCATCACGCAGTGTCGTATCCATTATTTCAATCTTTCTTCTTACCATAACTAAACCCTAAAACGGTCTTGTTTTTACAAATTCAGTAATCTCACCTTCAATGTTTTTTAAATAATCTATATCATCAAAACCATTTAGCATATTGTCTTTTTTGTAGGTATTAATTGCAAAAGACTCAGACTGCCCTGTAGCAAGTAAAGTTACTTTCTGGTTTGGTAAATCTACATGTATTTCTGCTTTAGGATCTGCCATAATTGCCGCAAATAAAGTATCTGCAAAGGCTGCAGAGACTTGCACTGGCAAAACACCTACATTTAAACAGTTATTCTTAAAGATATCTGCAAATGCCGATGAAATTACACAACGCAATCCAAAATCATAAACAGACCAAGCGGCGTGTTCTCTAGAAGAACCAGAACCAAAGTTTCTACCACCTACTAAGATTTTAGAACCTGCATAAATTTCTTTGTTTAAAGGAAATTCTGGTTTTGGTGTTCCGTCTTGATTGTATCTCCAATCACGGAAAAAATTCACATCAAAATCTACACGTTCTGTTGCCTTTAAGAAACGAGCGGGTATAATCTGATCTGTATCTACGTTTTCTGTTGGTAACGGGTATGCTGTACTAGTTAATACTCCAAATTTATCGTAAGCCATGTTGTTTCGTATTCAGTTGCCAGTATCGGTTGGCATTACTTATTTAATTTTATAATCTATTTTATTTAGACAGGTTTCACTCCTATAAACCCTCACTGCGGGATGCTTAATGCTTATATTACTAACCTACTAGTAATGTTCTAGGATCTGTTACTACGCCATTAACTGCAGATGCTGCTGCAACAAGTGGCGAAGCTAAAAGTGTTCTAGAACCTGGCCCTTGTCTTCCTTCAAAGTTTCTGTTAGATGTTGAAACGGATAACTTCCCTGAAGGAATTTTATCATCATTCATTGCCAAACAAGCAGAACAACCTGGCTCTCTTAAAACAAAGCCTGCCGCTGTAATAACTTTATCTAAACCTTCTGCCTTTATTTGATCTACTACTTTATGTGAACCCGGTACTAGCCAAGCTGTAACATTTGCTGCTTTTTGTCTTCCTTCAATAATTGAACAAAAGCCTCTAAAGTCTTCTATTCTACCGTTTGTACAAGAACCTAAAAATACAAAGTCAATTTCTTTGCCAATCATAGAATCACCTTCATTAAAAGACATATATCCTAAAGATTTTCTGTACGTTTCTACACCACCTTCTAGACTTTCTGCAGTTGGTATTGAATTTGTTACGCCCATTCCCATTCCTGGGTTTGTACCATACGTAATCATTGGTTCTATATCTGAAGCCTGGTAAGTGTGCTCTACATCAAAGGCTGCACCTTCTTCAGTATATAAAGTCTCCCAATACTTCATGGCTTTGTCCCAAGCTGAACCTTTAGGTGTTTGTGCACGTCCTTTAATATATTCGTATGTTTTTGCATCTGGAGCAATCATTCCTCCTCTTGCACCCATTTCTATAGATAAGTTACAGACGGTCATTCTTCCTTCCATAGACATTTCTTCAAAAACGTCTCCTGCATATTCAACAAAATAACCTGTTGCACCAGAAGTTGTTTGTTTTGCAATAATATACAAAGCAACATCTTTAGGAGTTACACCTAAGCCTAATTTTCCGTTTACGTTAATACGCATCTTCATAGGTTTGGGTTGCATGATACATTGTGTAGAAAGTACCATTTCTACTTCTGAAGTACCAATACCAAAAGCAATTGCACCAAAAGCACCATGGGTAGAGGTATGAGAATCTCCACAAACAATGGTTGCACCTGGCAATGTAATTCCGTTTTCTGGACCTACAACATGCACAATTCCGTTATTTTCATCTCCTAAACCCCAATGCGAAATACCATACTTTGCAGCATTATTTTCTAAAGCATCTAACTGATTTGCAGATAAAGGGTCTGCTACTGGTAAATGCTGATTTATTGTTGGTGTGTTGTGATCTGCTGTTGCGAATGTACGCGCAGGATATACAACACTATTTCCTCTACTTTCTAATCCTAGAAAAGCTACAGGACTTGTAACCTCATGGATGAAATGACGGTCTATAAAAAACACATCTGGCCCGTCTTTAACCTGACGAACAACGTGTGAATCCCAAACCTTATCAAATAATGTATTTGCCATTTTTTTTCTTCTTTAATTATTCAAATTATAATCAGTATTCAAAAATAAGGTTTTTATTGGGTTTTATTGCGCTTAATGCATGTTTTGGTATTATTTTCAACCGATATAGATAGTTTTATATATTTGAAAATCAAATATTTGACTCGTTTTAAAATACGATGTCTATTAATTTTATAGTCGAATGGTTTTATTAATTTGATAAAATCTGATTACTTAAATAATCTTTTTTTATTCATTTAAATATTCGCTAAAAACAAAATACGCAGAACACCACAAAAATTCTAAATAATGTATCTTAGCAATCTTTCTTAAAACGTGAATTATGCAAGACAGTAAAACCCTAAAATATATAAGTAAAGTACTAGAAAACATGCCAACAAGTTGGCTGAACCTAACTACGCATAGACTAGATATTTATGACGAAAAACTAGCTAAAACAGCGTTTTTAGACCAATTTGAAACTTTATTTAACAAAAATAATACAACAGCTTCTGCATTGAATGGATTGCCTACTGCTTACGATTATATTCGTCTAGGCCACCCACTGTCTTGTATTCTAGAATGGGCAATTGCGAACTTAAGCCATCAGAAATCTGAAAATGTAATTAGTTTTTCATCACAAACAATACCAATATTAGCTATTCTTAGAAATAACTTACTAGAAAATAAAAAGACACAAATTAATTACACCCACGAATTACCAACTTTTTTTGATGCAGAAATTCTAAGAAAAGTATACGGTTATAAATTTGAAATGCATAAAGTTGAAGATTCTGCAGCTGTTTCCTTATTTGAAGGCAGTACAATTTTTATTTCTGAACAAGAAAAAATTGGTAGCTTCAATAGTACCAAAAATATCGATTTTCACATTCATAACTATGCAAACTTAGGAAGTATGTTGGTCATAAATGGTATACAAAACGAGCATTATATTTCAGACATACAGCATGTAAGAAGAAGAGAAACTATAGCAATGACGCCTGTAAATGCTCTTGCCGCATTAAAATATCTTTTAACAGCAATGGCTATTGTGCATCCAAAAAATAATTTTGAAGCAGATAAAATAAGTGTTTTAAATTCTCTTAAAGAAATTAACGGCACCACCACAAAGCCTTTGGTTGGTTCTAGCGGTTTGTCTATTCAGTATGCTATTATAATGGGCTTAATTCATGATGCCTTAGAAAAACACCCAGGAAAAGCTATTAAAATTATTGTTCCGCCAAATTGTTATGGTGGTACAAATGATCAAGCAAGACGTGTTGCTGCCTGTTTAGAAATGGTTGAAGTGGTAGATTTACCTGTAGATGGAGCCAATGATATGGTACAAAGTATTGATACTGTTTTAACTAAAATTGCAAAAGAAAACGGTGTACCTTATATTATTGCAGAAATTCCTACAAACCCAAGAGTTGAAGTACCCGACCTAATGAAACTAAAGGAAGTTTTAAGTAAAGAACGAACAACTGCTTCTGGTGATATCGCCGTAGATCCTGTTTTTATTTTAGACCAAACTTTTTGTCCGAATGTACATTTCTTAGGAGAAAAAGCAATATTATCTTCAATTAGAGCTATTTCATATGCTAGTGGCTCTAAGTTTCCAAGTGGTGGAAAGTGCACCGCAGGTTACTGCGTAGGCAATATAAAAACGGAGACTTTAATAGAAAAAATAGAGTTACATCTTAAACTTTGCGATAATGAAGCAACCTTGCTTCAAATGGAAATATTAGCAAATCAATTACCATCTATGAATCAAAGAATTGAGGACGCATATAAAAATACGAATGCGTTTGTAAATTTTATTACGGAAACTTTACCAACAGCTAAAATTAATTTTGTTTCAGAAGAATTGGCACAACAAGGTTTTACACCCTCTGTTTTTTCACTAGACCTTCCTACTACAGGAACCACGGACACAGAAAGAGAATCTAATAAGAGAGTTTTAAATTTAAAGTTAATTAATTTAATGATTACAGAAATACCCAATGAGAGTAAATTCTGTGTAAGTTATGGGCAATTAAAAGGGTGTTATTGGACGATTCCTGCAACATCCACACAAGGAACGACTAAAGAGGACGACAAAGATTATATTGTGCGTGCTTCTCTTTCTCCTGATTTAGATCTTGAACTGCATAAAAAGGTATTTTTAAACTTTGTTGAAAATATTTAGAATCATTTAAGAGTTTTTGTGTTTGTGAATGCATACATTCTTACTCCTAAATTTGTGAAATAAAAAATTAAGAAAGAAGAATCTAAACCGTTCTCTTAATATTTAAAATATAATGTTGTTATTTTTTAAGCTAAAATTGTAACAAAACCTATCAACCAATCGTCTATAAAGGAGAATTAACCCAACCATTATGAAAAATTATTTATTAGTTTCTTTCTTACTTCTAATCTGTCTAAGTTGTTCAAATTCTGGAAACTCTAAAACTTTTATTACTGGCACCACTGGCCGCTATTTATTTAATGCTAATGAGGTCTTAGAAGTATATTATAAAGAAAAAATATTGTTAGTAAAGTGGCGCGGTAGAGAAGGTATAAAGCCGCTTCAAATAAATGATAGTTCTTTTTACATGAAAGAGTTAAACGAGAAAATAATGTTTGTTACAACCCCGAAGATGCACATAGAATTGGTGGAAAAGACAGAACACAAAGGGGTTAAATATCAGTTTAGAAAAATGAATACAGGTGAAAAAACACCAAAAGAATATTTTAATGCAAAAGATTTTAAGAATGCCAAAATTGGATTTCTTAAAATTCAGGAAACAGATTCTTTAAATCCAGCTATTAAACAAAGTGTTTTAAACAGAGTAGGCTACAACTATCTAAATAATAAACATTTGAATAGTGCTATTGAAATATTAAAAATAAACACGTTCTTATATCCCACTAGTTCAAACACTTACGATAGCTTAGGAGATGCATATTTAAAAAACAAAGACACCACAAATGCCATTGTAAATTATAAAAAAGCATTGTCTATAAACCCAGAAAACAGAGGGTCTTTGAGAACATTAGAGATGCTCAATAAAAAATAGATTTAGTAGCATATTTTGCAATAATTATTATAAATAAATTGCATTTCAATTTTTTATTTTTCTATGTATTAAAATACTCATATCTTTAAATTCTAAATTTTAGAAATATGAGAACTGCACAAGAATGGTTTGATGAATACGCTGTTAGTCATCAAAATACAACCAACCAAAGAGTACATTATATTTGTGTTCCCGTAATTTTCTTTAGTGTAATTGGTCTTTTAATGAGTATACCCGCTACCTTATTAGAAAATACTTTTGGCTTATACAACCCATTAGTAGAAAACTGGGCAGCAATTATTGGCGTTATTATCTCATTCTTTTACATGCGTTTAGGATTTTGGTATTTTATAGAAATGCTATTTGTTATGCTACTTTGTATTATTGGAAATTTCTGGTTGGGTAACAACGTAAACCTACTATATGCCTCTTTAACTATTTTTGTCTTTGGTTGGATTGGCCAGTTTTGGGGACATAAAGTAGAAGGTAAAAAGCCTTCTTTTGTAAAAGATTTGCAGTTTTTACTAATTGGGCCGCTTTGGGTAATTCAAAAATTAGGGAGGAACTAGTTTACTTAATGAAGTGTTGAGAATTATGAAAGAAGAAATAACTTTTGAAGATTTTCTAAAAGTAGATTTTAGAATAGGAACTATTATTGAAGTAAATGATTTTCCGAAAGCTAGAAAACCTTCATATCAACTTAAAATAGATTTTGGCGCTTTAGGAATAAGAAAAACAAGTGCTCAAATTACAGATTTATATTCAAAAGAAGATTTACTACACAAACAAGTGTCTGCAATTGTAAATTTTAAACCCAGACAAATTGCTAATTTTATGAGCGAAGTCTTAGTTTTAGGTATTTATAATACAGAAGGACAGGTAGTTTTATTAAGAGCTTCTAAAGCAGTTAAAAATGGTGAAACGATTGGGTAACTAATATTTTCTAAATTTTTAATAAAAATTAATTCTTAGGATTATTTAAAATGACCAAAGCACCAATAACTCCAGGAATCCAGCCACAAAGTGTCAATAAAAAAATAATAAATACAGAGCCACAACCTTTGTCTATTACAGAAAGTGGCGGGAAAATAATTGCGAATAAAACTCTAAAAAAGCTCATAATGTCGTTTTAGTTGAGGATATAATTAAGACGAGTTATAAACCATTTTGTTACAGTAATAATAGAGAGTGCTTCTAAAAGAATAAAAACATAATAAAATTTCTAGTACTAAAATTTAGACATAATTTTAATACAGATAAAGATTACGCAAAAAGACAGCCTGTTTTAGACTGTCACTGCAATTGCGAATTACATCTTATCTCCGAAGAAAATGGCGTTCATTAATAACTTATTTGTACCATACCAAAATCCTCTAAAATTGGTATTGTCTGTAAAAACAACAACACGTCCTTTGCCCAATCTTTCTACCTTAAAAGGAACTGTGTTTTTAATTATTTTTGCATTTTCCTTAGAAATATAACCACTTAACAAAGGTTTTGCTGTGTACTGAATAGGATTGTTAAAACTTTTGGTATCCGCCTTTATAAACAACGTAGAATTTCTAAACAACGCTAATTTGTCATTTTTATAACCAAAATTTACAGGATGAGAACGGTCTACATTTGCTTCAAAAATAGCGCCACCAATATACTGAGCACCAGATTGTAGTGATTTGTTTTCGAATGAAACATTCTGAATGGCATCCATCTTTGTTTTCTCAAAATTTAAACTGATAAACTTACTTTTAGCCAACCATTTTGCTGTATTCTTATACCCAATTAAAACACCACCATTTTTAACCCAAGTTTTCAACTTCTCCTCTGCTACTTTCCCTAAATTAGCACTACTAGGAATTACAATTGCCGTGTATTTACTAATGTCTATTCTTGTAAAATAGCTCATATCTATGCGCGTTAACGGCATATCAAAACGTTGATCTAACAAATGCCAGATTTCTCCAGAATCGTTTCCTGCAATTCCGTTTCCAACCAACATGGCTACTTTCTGCTTCTTAATATTGCTAAAGTTATTACTTCCTAAATCTATTCCGTCATTTAACCCCGTATTAACTCCGTTTATAGTAACATGACTTTCCGCTGCCGTTGTTTGTAAAAATTGATACAATTCCAATCCGTTTAAATCTTGATTCTGAACAGGAATAAAAACAGTACCGTATTCATAAGAAATACCACCATTTTTAAAATTCTTCATAGATACTTTTGCACGCAAGCCTTTTTGTAAAATAGCATTTAACGCTTTTGGCGTGTAATATTCATTCCAAGACATTAAATACCCATATTCACTTCTAAAAGAAACAATACATTCTTTCATTTTTAAATCAGTAATCTCGTTACCCGCTTTTTTAAGTGAAATGTTTTCGGCATAATCTACTCCAAAGGCATGGTTAAAAGTCCAAGCAGAAACATCATAAAACAAACTATCTTTAAATGTTTTTCTTACATCAAACATTGCTTTTACCAAACGTTGATTCTTTTGATTCATAGGAACTACATAACTATAGCCTTTCTTAAATATTTTTCCGTTTTGTGTAAAGTCTTCTTTTACCTCATGAATTTTAATTTGATGCCGTTTTAACACTGCTGCCAAATGGTAACTTGTAGCAGCATCTTTTTCATCACCAAAAACAAGCGCTTTATCTGTTCCTGTAGATCTAGATTCTTTGTAAAAATCTTGCTGATATTGTAAAATTTTAATTCTCATTTTACGCGCAGCTTCTAAGGTAGATAGCGCCGCAGTAAACTGATTTCTAATGGTAAATGGAAACGTTAAAACACCATTTACAGTCTCTTGAGCATGCCCTCTAGAACTTGCTTGTTCAAATAAAATACCAATACTTCCGTTAATATCTGGAAACGTAGAGCCTTTTCCGTAATAAAAATCATCAAAACTTTCTTCTGAATAATAAAGAGAACCTATTTTATCTAATGCTTTGGCATGGTAGGTTGCAATTTCTTTCGTTAAATCTTGGTTTATTTGAGGTGTTAGCGGATTTGTTCTACTCGGAATTCCGGGTTGAAAAAAGAAACTAGAATTGCTTCCCATTTCATGGTGATCTGTTAAAATATTAGGCAACCATTTATGAAAACTTGCAATCCTTGCTTTGCTCTCTGGCAATTGCACTGGCAACCAATCTCTGTTCATATCAAACTGATAATGGTTGGTTCTTCCTCTTGGCCAAATTTCTGTGTATTCTCTATCGTTAGGATCTGGATTGATGTTTTTACTTCTATTAGTATTTGCCCAATATGCAAAACGTTGTAAACCGTCTGGGTTAAAAGAAGGATCAAATAAAATAACGGCATTTTTTAACAGATCATCTACTTCTGCTCCTTGTGCTGCCGCTAAATAATAAGCAACCGCCAATGCAGCATTAGAGCCACTTGGTTCGTTTCCGTGAATAGAAAACCCTTGGTAAACCACAATTGGGTTTTCTGAAACAGCAACTGTATTATTGTCTGTTACCGCGATATGTGTTTTGCGAATACGTTCTATATTTTTATGATTCTCTGGTGCAGTAATTGTTAACAATAACAAAGGCCTGTCTTCGAAAGTTTTTCCTCTATTTTCAATAGAAATTCTATCAGATGAGGCTGCCAAAGCTTTCATATATTCCACTAACTTATCATGCGTAATATGCCACTCGCCTACTTCATGACCAACTATAGATGCTGGTGTTGGTATGTTTTGGTTGTACGTTACGTCTTTTGGTAAATAATAAGATAAATCTACTTTTTGCGCCATTGTAGAAAAGGACACAAATAAAAAAAGAAATATAATTTTTTTCATTTAGATAAGCGTTTGGTTATCTTACAAATATAGGAATTCAAATAAGTTATATTTCGCACTTTAACATAGATTTGTGAATTCTCAAAAACAAAAAAACAAAAAAAACTCAAGAACTAAATCTTGAGTTTTTAAAAATATAAAATTTGTAATTTTATCTTCTACTATAATTAGGAGATTCTTTGGTTATATGAACGTCATGTGGGTGACTCTCATTAATTCCACTAGCAGTAATTCTAATAAATCTTCCTGTTTCTTTTAAAGTTGCAATATCTTTTGCACCACAGTACCCCATACCTGCGCGTAAACCACCAACAAACTGATGAATACTTTCATCTAATTCACCTTTATACGGCACTCTACCTACAATTCCTTCAGGAACTAACTTTTTTATATCTGCTTCTACATCTTGAAAATAACGATCTTTAGAGCCTTGCTTCATCGCTTCTACAGATCCCATACCTCTATAAGATTTAAATTTTCTTCCTTCGTAAATAATCATTTCTCCTGGAGATTCTTTTGTTCCTGCTAATAAAGATCCTAGCATTACACAATCTGCACCTGCAGCAATCGCCTTTGGTATATCACCTGTGTATCTAATTCCACCATCTGCAATGACAGGCACTCCACTGCCCTTAATAGCAGCAGCAACCTCTAAGACTGCAGAGAATTGAGGAAAACCAACTCCGGCTACAATTCTAGTTGTACAAATAGAACCAGGACCAATACCTACTTTTATAGCATCTGCACCTGCTTCTACCAAATATTTAGCAGCTGCACCGGTTGCAATATTACCAACAACCACATCTAAATTAGGAAATGCAGCTTTTACTTGTTTTAAAACAGTAACCACACCTTTTGTATGTCCGTGAGCAGTATCTATAATTACAGCATCTACACCAGCTTTTACCAAGGCTTCTGCTCTTTCGACAGCATCACTAGTAACCCCTAATGCAGCGGCAACTCTTAGTCTACCAAAAGAATCTTTGTTGGCAATTGGTTTCTGAGTCACTTTTGTAATGTCTCTAAACGTAATTAGTCCTTTTAAAATGTATGCATCATCTACAATTAAAAGTTTTTCTATTTTATAATTTTGAAGAATTTTTTCAGCATCATTTAAAGAAGTTCCAACGGCAGCAGTTACCAAGTCTTTACTTGTCATAACATCTACAATTGCAATTGTTCCATCATGCTCAAAACGTAAATCTCTATTAGTTACAATTCCTTTTAAAGTACCATCTTCTGCAACAATTGGTATTCCGCCAATACTGTGCTCTCTCATACTATTTTTAGCATCTGCAACCGTAGCCGTTAAAGGCAAAGTTACTGGGTCTAAAATCATACCAGATTCTGCACGTTTTACTCTTCTAACTTCTTGGGCTTGCTGCTCAATAGTCATGTTTTTATGTAAAACACCAATACCACCTTCTCTAGCAATTGCTACTGCCAAAGCAGATTCCGTGACGGTATCCATAGCTGCCGAAGCGATGGGAACGTTAATGGTAATATTTCTAGTAAATTTTGTTTGAATACTTACTTCTCTTGGAAGTACTTCTGAAAAGGCTGGAATTAATAAAACATCATCATATGTTAAACCTTCTCCTAAAATTTTGTCGTTGTGTGCTGTCATGGTGCAATTAAAGTATAATTGCGTACAAATTTACAATTATTTATTGATTCTAGAAACGTTTATATCTTTTCATTTATAAGTGAAAATTGACAAGTAAATAATAAGTTCTTAATTTATTATTCTTATTTATTCTAAATAAAGATTGCGTAACTAGATTTGATATGTATATTTGCCCAAATAAAAAAAAATAAAATGAAAAAATCAATAATTTTAGTATGTTTTACCCTATTATTTATGGCTTGTAATGATGAAAAGGATTTTGATGATCCTGCAACCATAATTGAAAATAAGAAGAAAGAATTTGTAGATAACTATGTCAATATCGTTTTAGCTAGTTATGAAGATTCAATGACCAAACTTAATGAATTACAAACAGCAATAGATACTTTTGTTGCGAATCCGACATCTACAACATTTCAAGCTGCGAAAAACAACTGGTTAATTTCTAGAGAGCCATATGGGCAAACAGAAGCATACCGTTTTTATGACGGTCCTATTGATGGTTCAGATGGAGAACCAGAGGGTTATATTAATGCCTGGCCGTTAGATGAAGCTTTGATAGATTATGTTACTGATGGAACTGGTGGACAAGATTTATCAGATAACAGACAGAATATTATAAATAATACAACGGCGTATCCAACGTTAACAAAAGATGTTTTAAAAGAAATATCAGGTTACGAGAGCAATGAGTCTAATGTGACTATTGGTTTTCATGCTATAGAATTTTTGTTATGGGGTCAAGACAATACTTCACCTTCTCTAAAAATGAAAGGACAAAGGGCCTTAACTGATTACACAACCGCAACAAATGCTGATAGAAGAGGGCAATATTTAAAAGTAGTTACAGCCCTTTTAGTAGATGACTTAAAATCTGTTGTCAATCAATGGAAACCTGGAGCAAACTATAGAAACTCTTTTTTAGCAATGACATCAAATGAT
>Ga0308007_10000352_pt1 | contig 20915 bp, 13 predicted proteins | sample Neamet71_FD_203152 | JGI IMG/M metagenome (GOLD analysis project Ga0308007, IMG submission 203152) | Marine microbial communities from water near the shore, Antarctic Ocean - #71 | ecosystem: Environmental > Aquatic > Marine > Unclassified | place: Southern Ocean | collected 2014-06-07
ACCTTCCAATAGCTGGACTGATGCATTTATACCGTAGTGCTATTTTTGATGAAAGAAAATGGGCATATATAATACCACAGAATCTTAGAAAATTCAAAATGATGATATATGTTACTGACGTTAGAACACAGACTGTTGCTGAAATTGCCGGAGAATCAAATCGACCATATTTTATGATGGGACTCGGTTATTGTGAATTTGACATGAATTCAGGTACGAGTATATTTGAAGATCTTTCTAAGAATCCAGAAGGCGAAGCATCTGGGAGCATTTCAATATCGTATGAAACATTAGAAAAGATAGAAGCTAGGGCGCTTAATGGAATCATTGAAGAACCTGAATATGCTAACAACAATATGTCACCTGCACCTTCGTCTGAAAATGACTTAGAACCAACGCCAAGTAATGCACTATCAGCTAATGCTGAAAAAACAAGTACTGTAAAATCAAAAATGCAGGAAAAAATCAATGCTGCAAAATCGAAGGCTACAGATGCAGCTAAGGCGTTCGCAGCCGATAAGAAAAGTGAACTAGTACAGGAGGTGCGTAACCAGACAGTTAACAGGGTACAAACGCCTGAGAATGTATTTGATAACTATATTCGAAAACTAGATGAAGCAACTGACATCAACAGGGCAGTACAGAACCTTGGAAATACAACAAGTGAGAACATGCCAGGAAATGTATATGGCATGTCTATCAAAGATGCCCTAAACAAAGCAGCAGTAAATAACTTAGGTAATATATACGAATAATGGGGACTAGTAGCGAATTAAATAGAGATAACATTAGAGAAACCCATTGGCTTGGAGAGGTCATGGACAACATGGATCCAGATTTGCTAGGACGATGTCGTATTAGGGTTTTCGGTAAATTTGATAAGTTACCAACTGATTCAATACCATGGGCAACCCCTATGAACAGGGATACTGTTGGTTCACATCACGTTCCAAGGATTGGAGACATATTAGCAGTTCGTTTCGACAATGGTAATATATACCACCCTGAATACTGGTTCCATGTTGATCAGAATAAAGAATTAAAGAAGGACGTATTGGATCCTTCAGCGACACCCCATGATGTTGTGTCTCTAGTATATGATGCAGAACGAAATATTAGGATTTATCACTCGCCCGAGGATGGATTGGTAATTTCAAGAGGAAATGGAGCAAAGGAACGTCCATTGATACAGATTGACGAAGATGGACATATTAAGATATCAACATCTGAGAAGATATTTTTGGATTCAGGAAACATATTCTTAAGCAATACGGGGGAAGACGGTGAAGATATCGCTGAACCAGCAGTTCGAGGGTTATCCCTTGAGAAATGGCTTAATAAATTTCTAGATGATTATCAGAAACATATACATCCAACTCCAACTGGGCCAACTGGCCCACCAATAGGAATAACACCAACTGTTATCTCAGGGCTTAAGCGAAAACATACTGATTATCAACAAAAAAATAAATAATTATGGCAAGCAAAGAAGAAGTAGAGGCTATAATTGAAAAATTGGCAGCAGGAGGAGCATCGATTCCCGGTCTAGATATTATTCTTATCATAGAAAATATGGTAGAGATACAAGTGACAGGTATGGAATCCGCAATTGAAGCAGCAGCAGATGATATTGAACAAGCAAAGGAAGATATCGCAGCAATGAAGGTTCAGTTGTTGGAATTCTTTAATACGGCAGACGCAAAGGCAGTGATCAAGGCAGAGATTAACAGTATAAAGAATTCCGCAAAACAGATTGCTGAAACATTAAAGAGTCTACCTAATGTCATACAGCGGGCAGCAGCTGAGGCAATTATGCCGTCAGTCGTTCCAACATCAGGTGGAGTTACGAACCCATCCACTATAATACTGAAGGGATTCAAACTGGTCAATGATATCAAGACAATCCTTAGGATGCTAACCGCATTATTGGAAACTCTACTCAAATCGGCCCTTAAAATTAATTTCATTCCGCCTGACAGTATACTAGGAATGGTAGATACTATAGCAGATATTAAACAAGGGCTTGACAAGATTCCAGTGCCTTAATAAAACGTATATATAATTTAATATTTACTAACACCTAAAACAAACAAGATGTCACAAGACACACAAACAAAAAACAAAGTATCGGAAGGAACCCCTGCATTTGACTGGGATGCTTACGAAGCAAATTGCCCAACTAGATTTAGAAAGGCAAATCCTAATATTAAAACAAAAAACGGAGACAAGGTCTTTTCTAGAGAGCCATACGCACAAGCAATGTATGACATGATGGAGGGAATTGAACAAGATACTCCTGTATTATTTCAAGTAAACATGGGAGAAACCCATACTGGAACAATACATACAGTAAACGTCGAATGGGCAACAATCGATATATCTCACAAAGAGATGGTATATGTTAACATGTCCAAGGAGTCAGAAGAATCTAAATCTCGATTAATTCCAGGGGAATCGATTGATGTACAAATAGTAAACAGTAGAACAGATAAAGGATTCATCCTAGGATCAGTTGAAGCTGGAATAAAGGCTGGAGTACTTAAGGATATTCTACAATCAATAGAAACTGGTGGAATCGCATACCCTGCTAAAGTAACAGGTATGATACCTAATGGAGGATATTTTGTTAATATACAAGGCGTTGATTGTTTCATGCCAGGTTCGCTTGCTGGAATTAATAAACTTGCTGATTTCGAATCAGTATTAAACACTGAAATGTATGTAGTACCTATGAGTTATTCACAGGACAGAGGAACCGTAATCGTATCCCATCGTGCATATTTACAGGCGATGATTCCACAGAAGGTTGAAGATCTTAGAAGTAACATTGGAGTATCGATGACTGGTAAAGTTACAGGTTCTGCCAAGTATGGAATATTTGTTGAATTTGACGGATGTCTAACGGGAATGATTCATGCGAATGACCTATTACCTGACGTTGCAATAAGACATAAAGCAAGAGAAGTTCAGCCTGGTGAAGAAATTGAATTTAAAGTTAAGGAAATCATCAGCGATAAAAAAATTACGCTTACTCAATTAGAAGTAATCGAAACAGTAGATCCATGGCAAGAAATTGCAGGGAAATATAAATCGTTTCCAGTTGAGGTAGTAGGAACTATAAAATCCCTTAAGGAATATGGTGTATTTGTTGATATTGGAGATGGAATCGTAGGATTACTTCATATTTCAGAATTACCAGATGTAATAGATATAGATTCACTTGAAAGAAATGATTCTATAACTGTACAAATATCTAGGATTGAGGTAGAAACACGAAAAGTTTTCTTAAAACTATAATTGTTAATAACTATTTTAAAATAAGTGATCTAAAGTTTTTTTAGATCACTTATTTTGTTTATATTTACATATAATTAAAAGATACATATATCATGGACAAAATTAAATCATATACACAATTCATTAACGAATCTAATAGTAACAAAATAATAGACTCGATACTTGATTCGATTGAACCTACTGTTTTACAAATGGTTAACAGGGTAGAGAAATTATTCAATAAACAATTTCCGGACAGAGAGTATACTAGGTTTGACAGAGATTACGCTAGGATGAATGTTATCAGCGATTTGATTAAATCTATTGAAAAGTATACGAGCCCCTCAGATTCATTAGTATCTGTTAATGCTAGTACGTCAAGCAAGGGAAATATTAAGATAAGCTCGATTATAATGCGAGACGACATCAAATATACGTTGGATACTGAAGCAATAATTGCAGGAGGTTGGAATATCCAAATGGCGCATTATAGATACATTACAAAGACTAAATTGCCAAAGACTGGTATATCTGAATTAACTAAGCAATATAATGCTAAACTTAAGAAGATGACCAAAATCGAAAAGATAAATAATGAGATTAATTCATATGAGACAAGAATCAATACAAGTGTCAAGGGAGCAGAAATAGCCTCTAAGCTTACTGATGACGACATATGGAAATTAATAATCGATGAAGATCCAAGTAGCGTATGGCCATCATGGGATGAGATTACTAAACGAGGTGCTGATAAGAACTATGATTATAATGAAGATCTTTTTAATTCAAAAAGAATTACAGCAAAGGAACGCAAGGTTAGTTCATACAAATTATATAATGTAGATGGCCCTAGAGATCATGCAATTAGATTAGGTGCACAAGTATCAAAACTAAAGATAAAACTAGAGAAAGAGTTAGATATTATCTAACAGATGTTTATAAACTAGGATATATAAACTAACTTAAGTAATATATCTATAGTAAATGAACAATATTAACGACGGAAACGTTTTAAAGAACGCACTAATTGGTGTTGAATTTGAATTCTATTCAGATTTAGGCGCTAGCAAATCAGCAAAGGCATTAGCTGAACTGATTGGCAAAAAGATTCATGTTGAAGAGAAAGCACATAGTGACTTCGAGGTAACATCTGATGAATTCAAAATAGAACCAGATATGAGTGGCGGTTTAAAGCTGCTTGAATTAGTTACTGGCCCTCTTCCATATTCTGCAGCTAGATTGATGTTGATTAAGGTATGTGGATGGATCGATGAAAACGGCTATACAACAGACAGATCATCGATACATTTGAACCTGTCATTTGATAAATCAAAGATAGAGAATAAGAACAGAATATCTCAGATGAACGTTCTTAAATTCATCCTTGATTTTAATGAGGATCAAGTATTCAAATTCTTTCCAACTAGGAAAGATTCAGCATATGCTAAATCCATCAAATTCGTACTTCCGAAGGAAGAAACAAAGTGGTTTGATGGACAGCAGATTAATCAACAAAACTTCATATTTCCAAATAGTAAGTATTATGGAATAAACTTTGAAAAAAGAATTAAGAATTATCTAGAATTCAGATATGTCGGTGGAACTGATTGGCATAAAAAAACATCTTCTATCTTACATTTAGTAGACGTGTTTTTAATGCAAATGTGGAAGTCAACCGAAAATAGCCAATTTACTGAATTGAACAGGATCGAACTTAAAAGAATAATCTCAACCAATCAACGAATAATTGACGCAAGACACGACTGGAAGACAATCTCAGAAAACTGGCAAGATGTTAAATTCACAGTTGATTTGAACGATGATCCAAGGATCGTTGATCTATATTGGCCAAACATCAGGGAACAAGTTATTAAACTGTTCACACATGGAACATTATCGAAGGGTCATATAAATTACGATTCAGATAATGGGAGAATACAGGTATCTAATGGTAGGTTAGAATATTGTGTTGACCTTTTTGGGTATGAATTTGTCAATTGCTTTCTAAGGGGAGAATTCAAAGATTGTGATATGTATTCATGTGATATCAATGGATCTGATATATCATATTGTAATATGTACTCATCAACTCAAATCAATAGTAGTAAGCTTAAATCATGCTATGTTCATGGAAGTACAATATTACATGACTGTTATTTATTCGGTAAGGGTGTATTTAAAGGTACCATGCATGGAGGGATATTCAGAGAAGGATCTTATGATAAAAAACTAGCGAAATTTAATGATGTTGAAATCATTAAATATAAAATAATATAAAAAAAGAATAAACAGATGAGTGATATAATTATTGGAGATAACGGAGCTTTACAGAAGCCAACATGGGATACTGCATGTTTCGATGCATTCGTTACGGAATTAGCCGACGAAGTAACTGGGTCATGTATGATTCCTATGAATCTACCCAGGAAGGAAGTTAACAATATAGTAAAGCGTGCAAAGAAATGGTTCTATAAGAATTATGAATATTCAGTAAGGGAAAACTTTATGGTGTTACCTATTGGATTATTTAGCTCAGATCATTTCAAGAAAACACGAAGTCTTACATTACCTTCGATGCAGTTAACTGGTGAATTAGCAGGCGGTGGAGAAGTATGGTCGGTATATGGTTTGGGTGAAACTGGATCAAAATGGGGCGGAACTACAGATGTTAATTTTACACAAGGTGATTTTGCAGTCGAGAGAATGATGGCAGGTGGTTCTAATGGAACTGGAGCTGCAGTTGGAGCTGAGAACCTTCAATATTATGTAATCAACCAGAGTTTCTTTGATTTGGCAAGACAAATTATTGATAATCCTCTAAGTTATGATTATAGTCAATTAACACATGAATTAAAATTCACCGGAGAATCGCCATCGAGAGATGTTATTTTAGAAGTATATGAAACAATTCCCGAATGTGCATTATTTGATGATGAAATATTCTTCAGATATTGTGCAGCTAAGATCAAGATTTCTCTAGGACAGAAATTGGCAATATTCGGGTATACGCTTCCCGGTAACATTTCGATTAATCCAGATGTTATAAAGGACATGGGAGTGGAGGAGTTAGATAAAGTAATAGAAGAAATAAAGAGTGATGAAGGCACTGATTGGATGATGCATTCTTAAACAAATATATAATAATATGGAACTATATACAAAGGTGTTAGGGGATCCTAACTACAGAAACGATCAATTGCAAGTAGATGAGGAGATGTCAATGATGTTAACTCAGATTGAAACACTATTGTTTACAACAAAGGGCGACGTTATGGGTAGTGAGGGATTCGGAATGAACCTAGAAGACTATGTATATTCATTCATGTATAATGATAGTATGATAAAGGGTGTTATATCAGGTGGTATCAAGGAACATATCCCATTATCTAATAAATATCCAGTTAAAGTAGATGTTGAATTTACTAGTGAAACAGAAAGAAATGTAGTATATGTCAGTATATCAATTGATAATAAATACGGTATAGGACTATACATATAAAATATAAACAAAAATGGCACAATTTAAATTTTTATCAACCGCTAGAATAAAGTCTAGAGAAATGATCGACGATACTCGAACGTATATTAGTCGAATGTATGGGAGAACTGGGGAACTATTTACAACAGCATCACCCTTTGCACAAATACTAGAGGTACTTGCTGAATTAACAAACCTAGTATTCTTCTATATAGAGGATGCTACAGTGGAACAGAACATATTAACAGCCCAAAATCCTGAATCAATATATGGTTTAGCGAGACTTGCAGGCCATGACGCATTTAGAGGAACTTCAGCAAGTGGAGAGATCAGGGTGAGATTAAATACAAGTGCATTTAATGATATAGCCGGAGATGCGTTAAATATCCCTGCTAATTCTGTCATCAAGGCAAGCAAAAACGGACTACAATATATATTAAAAACAAACACTGACCAATTTAGAATAGAGAAAAGTAATTCTAGCTATATTCATATTCCAGTAGTAGAGGGTACAATCGAACAACAAATAGTAACAGGTACTGGGACTAATCTACAATCGTTTAATATTGTTACCAAAAAAAATACAGATCACCATTCAGTTAAAGTCGCTGTGAACGGAGAACCATGGACAAAATATGGTTCGCTATATGACATGGGTTCAAACAGTAAAGGATACCTTGTGAAGACTGGAATCACAGGAGGGTTGGACATATATTTCGGAAATGGTTCATTCGGTAAAATCCCAATGGAAGGTTCATCAATAAGTATTGAGTACCTTTCTACTAATGGAATAAAAGGGAATCTGACTGGTTCAAAGGATTTAACATTCAAATTCGAGACCGAAGGATTCGATTCACTAGGGAACTCATATGATTTGAACAAAATGTTAGAATCTGCATTCACGATGTCACCATCAATGGGATCAGATCCAGAGTCAGTTGAATTAACTAAATTAATTGCACCACTACAGAGCCATTCGTTCGTACTAGCCACTCCAAGTAATTATGAGACGTTTCTTTCAAGATACGGTATGTTTTCATATCTGGAAGCATATAATACAACTGATGATGGCTATGTTGATGATGATAATGTTATATATTTATTTATGTTACCTGATACTGCCAGAAAACTTTCAAGCAACAATGATTATTTCAATATAAACCAAGAGGAATTCTTCTTCTCAGAGGAAGAAGTTAATGGAATCTTGGCAACTATTGAAAACAGTGGACAACAAATGATGTCAAGTGAAGTTAAGATAGTAGAGCCAAAGGCACAATTATTTAGAATGGATATAAAGATACGTTATTTTGAAGGATACTCCAAAACAAATTTATATACTAGTATTAGGGCTAAAATCTCTGATTACTTAATCAATATTACAAGAAGAGACCGATTACCTAAATCTGACATCATTGCATTACTTGAGGGAATCGAGGGAATTGATTCAGTTAATGTTAGATTTGTTTCAGAAACTGAAGAAAAGGCAAGACGACTTGGTTATTATACTAGCAACACAACAATAGTAACACCAAGTACTCCCGTTCTTGAGGATATTGGAAATGGGAAACAGAAATACGTATTCTTTAAGAGGACTGTTAAGACAAACCGAGTTAATTTTGAACAAGGCGCTGCGTTGCCCGAGAGCGTAATAAATCTCGATTCATTTGGGGATATCATCCTGGAGAAGGAAGAAGTAGCATTATTCAGAGGCGGATGGAGAGACAGGGATGGTATCGCAGTACTTGACGATGCAATGATGGGCGAGATGGCAGCATTATCGATATACTTCGATGAGCCTGCAGTCCATAATAGCATATTCGCTCAAATACAATCTAAAAATAGAAAAGGATTATAATGGATTTATTCAGTCATTTATTTAAAGTACGTAAGGTAAAGTCATATGATAGTAAGTTGTCAGCGATGGACGACAGAAAGCATAAGGGTAACGATTATAGGACAAATATATTATCAAACTCTATTTCTAAATATATTCAAAGGAATAACACAATGAATGACTTCATAATAATGATCCAGCACGTCGTTGCTGACTGGGTGGATTCAGTTACATATTTAAAATCATATAAATCATTCACTACTAGAAGGAATGATAAAAAAGTTAAGTAAGAAATGGCATATCAAAAATTAAGATTCTTTGACAGCGAGTCAAATGACCTAAACCTTCTATATAATTCCGATAAGGAAATATGGGAAGGAGTTTGTTACCTACCAAAGGTATCTACTGGACTTTACGAAACACTTACATTATACATTTTGGAGGAGGTTCAAGGTGCATTAGGAGATACTAACTATATTACACCAATATCAGAGAACACTGGAGTGTCCTTGTTTAATTTTAAGTTTTTTAGTGGATATGAATTCAGTGAAGATATATTCATGTATGACGCAATTAGCAAGAATGGGAGATTGGAGATTGATAAAAGGATTGCATTAAATGCAAATCTTCTTGACTCATCATATAATACTGGGAGTAATTCGGAAGGGTTTAAGATAATTAGTACAAATCTACCATTAGATCCTATCAAATGTAACATCGCCCTTATGAGTGAAGAGGATACATTCCATACAAGACTATTGGATATCACTGAAATAGATTCACAGGGAAATGAAAAACTAATAGCTACTATTAGAATATATGGAGAAACTGAAGAAGAAGACGAGAGATTAGCAGTACTATTATCAAATATAGGAATGACCCTGCAACCTGAGGAATATAAAATACTTAAAGATGCTGATGTTAAAGAATTAGCGCCTGATTGGTTATTACTTAATGAGAAGAGAAAGGAACTATTGTTAGAGGCCTCAAATATTAAGCCATTTGTTGGTACATATAAAGCGCTATTGAATGCAATTGATTTCTTTGGATATGACGAAATAACTATAAAGGAATATTGGTTGAATATAAACGAACAATCTGAAAACTTCGGAAAGTTAAAGGCCGTTGCAATTCCAAATCAGAATACAGTTGGTTTCTTGGCTAATAAAAACAAAGGACAGGAACTGCCTAGTTCAAACCTTAAGAAAACGAGTAGATTTAGTTTAGTATATCGATTAAATGAGATGGATGGTAATGTTGATGTGTGGGATATCCCAACGACACAAGAGTCGTCTGCATACTCACCTGACGAAGTACTAATCAAACTGTATGGATTAAAGAAAAAACTGCAGAAAGATTTTTTACCATTACAGGCGAAGATCATTGATATAACGGGGGAAGGCGATTACTTTTCTCAATTTAATCAGAACGTATGGAATAATCAACAGGTAATAAAGACCCAAAATGCAGGTTCAAATATTGAATTCAGCAGGTTTCCACAGTCTAAACAATTATTCATTGAAGATCTACGAAAGGTCGATTACCGATTAACTGGAATTAATCAGGATTTTGGTGCAATTGGACAGACTGATAGGGAAGAAATCACAGAGTCGATCACATCGTTTTATAGCGAATACCATGATACTGATATGTCAACCTTCAATACGATCACAGGTATACCAATAGGATGCCCTGTTGTATTGAATGCAAATTCGTTTATAGATACATGGGATTCAGCTGAATTCACGTACATTGATGCAGAGAACACTGGAAACCATATGTTAACATGGGAGACATGGTGGAAGCAGGGCATTTATGAAATGGAATGGATCATAAGTGGACCCAACAATTATTTAAAAACATTTAAAGGGGATATTGGATATTGGGATGCCGGTATATTTCACCCTCAATATCAGGAATTTCCAATAGTATTGCCATACGCTGGAATGTATTCAGTAGAACTTGCGGTTATTGATCTATATAACGTGAGAAGTAGATGGAGGGAAGAGAATTATTTCGAAGTAAAGAATAAGAATGTTGAAGTGTATGGGTTAACACAGAGGATGCTTCCTAAGTTAAATTGGAATCAATACAAATATACATACAATATGACCGGTAGTGAATGGGATTGGTCAAGGGAAAACACAGCAGACGTTGATAGTATCATTGCGACATATTACTTAACATTAGATCGATCTAATTATACAAATGACAGTGACAACGGTGAAGAATTTTCAACAGTCAGAAGATATGTTGATTCAAATTCAACAACAGGATTCAGTGAAACCCCTGGACCATATCAATGGAAAGAGCTAAGAACTCATTCATGGAATGATGGACCTGAAGTTAACTGGGACATGATGCGAATTGGCGGAGATATCAATTCTTCGTTTAAGATAGATTTAATGTCAAGTAGTGGATATTCAAATGGACATAAGATTTATATCAAACAAAAGGATGTGAACACTAACATCGAAATAATGGACGAGTATACTATATTATCACAGTACCCTGTAGATAACACTGATTTATCAGCATGGAACATGATAGCATCTGAGTTATCAAACCTAGATGCAGTTGATTACCCTATACTTTCTAAATTTAATTATAATCCAATAGAGATCGATTCCAATAATAATGGTACATTGGATATATGTGATTACATTCTGATCGTTGCGTCAGAACCCTCAAGAACACATGACTTTTCTGAAGTTGGTTTTGATAATATATTAGGAGGTGATATTTTAGTTAATTCTGAAACACATTTCACGAGTTACAATCCAGATTACAATGATATCTGTATAATAGATACTCATATGGAAATAAACATATTAAATCATGTTACGTTATCATATGACATTACAAAAATGCCTGGAATTGAGTCGCAATCATGGAAACTTACAAATAGTAGCCAATATATAGATGATATATATTATAATAATACGTGGCTGACATACCTATTTAAACATAAAGGTGATTATACAGTAGAACTGGAATTAACCGATGTTAATGGAAATAAAAACACAGTAAATAAAAATATATTAAAAATAATTTAAAATGGCAAGTATAACAACAATATTAGGAACAGATAGCGTTTCTTCATCGAGGATAGTGCTTAACAATAACTTTAATGCAATCAACACCCAATTGGGTGAATTTGCAGCATTGTTAGATACAACGGCACAGACCCTATCATTAACAGGAGAAGTTAAGGGTGGTGCGCTAAGAATCAACAATACCACGATCGATACATTTGTGGTTGATGCTACGAGTATAACAGCGTCAGTAGAAGCAACATTTGAGGCAAAGGTAACTTTAGAAAAGGCCTTAATCCAAAACATAGCAGGAAACAATACACCGGTAACAACATTGCCTGCAACTGGAGACTATAATGCGGCAACGTATATCATGGATGCTACAGTATTTACAGCAACTGTTACATTGAACAATGCAGAAGCTGGTCAAGAAATAACATTTATATCTGAAGGTGGAACTATATCATTTGATGCTGCTTCATTTAACACAGCAACTGTTGTTTCATTAAATAACGGTGGAACAATCACTTGTAAATTTGATGGAACGATCTTCCATATCATTTCAGCAATGAATGCAACTGTAACGTATTAATAAATAAAACACCTAAAAAATGGCAACACCATTAATAAGAATACCCCAAGAACAAGGAGGAACGATGTATGCATTTTCAGGTGCTGCTCGTGATCTAACTAGAGCATATTACAACCCAGATATCAATTTTGAATACTCTAAATTTGCATTAGTAGATATCCCAGTAGTGGCAACACCGTCACAAGGGGACAATTATATCGAGTTTGATAAATTGTTCGAAGGAGGAGGAAATCCTGCTGCATCATATAACCCTAACGGAAATGCAAATGTTGATTTTGCAGAGTCATTACAGAATTATGCATTGAACTTTGAGAATTTTATCACCAACGACGATGATTTTGATCCGGCAATATATTCATCAGATTCTGAGAAGATATTTTTTAAATGGTTAAACCATATTGGTGCATTTAATGTTAGTCCTGGAAATTCACAACAAGTATCACCTGGATATTCTAGAGCAACTGAGACGGATGATTCATCGAACAATGGTAGTAATTACAATTCAGTTGTAAAGTACCTAGGAAACATTGATGTGTCGAACGACAAAAACTACCAGGGAAATGCGTACAATGAAGTGTTTGTTAACGTTCCGTCATCTGTGGGATACACACCTGATGTGCTGTTTAAATCCACTCCATATAATACAACCGCTACTTCGTATCTTCCATTAAGTGAGATTAATGGAAGAGCAGGACAATCACATCCTGATTCAAATATATCAATGGGATCTCTTGCTGATAATGTAACAGGTACTATCGATATTGACCCAATATCATCATATGATTATGGTATTGAATGGGATCCAGCTGTTTATTCGAAAATAATAACAGACCCTAAATTAAATAATCTTCTAGATTATTCAAAACGAGGTGGAGATTTTAGATTTAATGCAATCTTAGTATACTATGACATATATTCAAAATCAAACATGTCACAGAAAAGTACAAATCTATATGGTATAATATTATTAGATAACTTTAAGGATGATCCAGTTACGACAGGATCATATATACCTGAATTATCAAAGTATAAACCCAATGATATAACAGGTCTGAATGGAAACGCGTTTGCACTAAAGCTTAACGTTAAGTTTAATTCATCACTTGATAATGTTGGAGTTGAAACCAATATTAATGATTTCACGACATTCTCTATGGATATTTTCCTAGATACTACAACTGCACTTGAAAGCGCAGCTAAGTTGATGATGGAAGCTAATGCAAGATACTCTAAAATAGTCGAAAGACTAGAAAGTGTTGAGGATATTATGTTGACGTCGGGGGAAAGGGTTGATTTTAAAAAAAGGATTGAAGATTTAGAGAAATCGCTGGAAGATGCAGCATTGAATTATGCAAGTTCAACATCGATACTTGATATGATAACATCAGTTAATGCCAGATTGAATCAGGTAATTAATGGGACAATACCCACAGAAATACAGTACAACACAGACGTGTTATCGCCAGGTGATGGTATATTAATAGATAATTCAGATCCTACTAAACTAAAGGTGACCAATAAGAACACAGGATACATGTTAAACGAAGTGTTTAGCTATGATTTCATATCATCTGTTAGTGGAACACTTGTAAATTCACTCAATCCATTTAACATGACGCTTACTGGAACAAATGGAATGATTACAAGAATTAGACCCTTCACTAACTTGGTAAGAATACATACCGATAATGGAACGTTACCAGGAGATCTGAATATATATCTAGACGATAGCATCAATACATGGAAACAAGGACAAACTATTAAGTTCTCATTCAAAAATGTATTACAGTTAATCGGAAATAACAAAATTAACATATATACTGATAAACAAAACGATTGGGTATTAAAAGCGACATTAGATACTTCAAATCTATTAAGCAAGACGCCATACGTTGAGTTAATCTGTGTAGACCAAATAAACAAGACATTCGAACTTGAAATTATAAGATAATATGAGTGCACAAAATTCAATATCACAATTATTAGAACAGTTTTTAGAGCTAAATACTAACTCACTGGAAACGTTTAACAGGATTAACGAAGCTATAACGACTAATAAGGAAACTGTAGTCATTGATTTGTTCAATACCAACACTAACGAAATGGAGACAATTCAAATTCCAGCATTTGGATATTTGAAGAGAGAAATTGAAAGACTAAACAATAACTTTAATTCTATTAGTGGTATTGCAGGATCTGACTCGACTGTTCGATTAAAGGATGGTTCATATAGGTCGATCCATACTGCGAGATTAAAAGGACCTTCAAAATCAATAACGTCATTAGCTACTCCTACTACATTTAGTACTAAGCTAAACGAATTCTTCGAAGACTTCCTAAACCCATTACTAACAATTAATCTTGATGTCACTGGGCAAATCCCTGTTGAAACTGAAAGAGCATATGTTGAACGATTTATTTTTAATGCAGATGATGCTTCTGCAATTACTGCATTTGACGAAATTTACAAAGGAAGCAGTGAAATTTCATATAGCACGTTCACCAATGAGATAAAGAATGGAAGATATTCACATTATGTTGATTCCGAAGTATTGGATATGCCAATGCGAACAATACAATATAATGGGTTCTTCGATGTCATTAAGGTTGATACTGCTGAAAAGACATATGCGATCGATGGTGTTTCACAGACAAAGACCATAAAGCTATATACTGTTAATAAATTAACATTTTCAGATTCAGCAAAATTGATCAATGATACTGAAACATTAAAGATCAATGATTCGTTAATCGTTAACTCTGGAAATTACATAACAAGATACCAGATTGTTTCGATAGATGCATCATCTTCTCAATTAGAATTATTACTATTAGAAGGTTCTGAAAGTATCAAGATTGGTGCTAATTCAATCGGAATATACAAGGATGTTGATACAAATTTAGATATTGAAATTAAAGTTGGTTATAACGAAAGACAAGTTGTATTTGTAAAGCCAATCGACCCAAACTCTAAAATTCCAGCGGAATCGTTTTCGCCAGGAGTTGCATTCTATTCAAACGAGTTGGAAATAATAGATAATGAGGGAGATACTATGAATCTTTCACAATACTATAGAGATGAGGTTTCTGATTTTGGTCAATTCATTAAATCGTTAAAGGTTGATTACATACCACCTAGTTCTGCTGGTATTACACCAAATTCACCGGTAATAGATACTGGTAATTTTGAAGTAGTTCAGGTTAACAAACATCTTACTGATAACGCAACAACAAATAAGATAACTCAGTTGAAATCGGACAAGGTTTCAACAGCACAGTCATTAAAGAAATTAGATGATTCGATTAAACAGAAAAAAGCATTAGTTAACACTAAGAAATTTAAATCTAGAGAATCTAAAGATTCTCAAAGAAGCGAACTTAAGTCGATGATCTCTAGGAGAGATTCTGAATCGAAATTATACGCTTCAATATCTAGAGATATTAAAACGTCTGCTGAAACATCTGAATTGCAAACAGTTTCTCCTAAATTTAGAGTTAGAGGATTCTGGTCGATACCTGAACCTAAACAAATTGGAAATGAAATTTCACAAGAAGTAATACAGTTTAAGATACGATATAGATACGTTTCAGCATCGGGTAAAACCGCTGAGGTAAATCAAATAAATTTTACTGATACTACTAATCAAACAGAAAAGACTGCTGCTTTTTCAAATTGGACAGAAGTACTAAGTCCTGTTAGAAAGAGAGAGAAGAATGAAGCTGGAAAGTTTACATGGATATTAGAAGGAGAGGAAGACGCAGATGCTGTTAACTTTAATTCATTCGATATTCCAATAGTAGCAGGTGAAACTGTTGAGTTTATGGTTAAATCATTGTCAGAGGCAGGATTCCCTTCAAACCCATTAGAATCAACATGGTCAGGTATTAATAAGATTAACTTTCCTGAGGGAAAAATAGTTACGGATTCATTAGGAAACGCTATTAGAATAAACGAACTAGATCTACTTCGTGTTGAAATCGGGGAAGATATGGAAGCAGCTGGAATTACACAGCATGTTGCTGATCAATTTACAGTAGGTGACAAGAGATATTCACATAATGCAAACAGTATTGCATCAGGATTTACGTCTGACGCCCAATCACCTATATCAGTATATGATAAACTATTAGCACTACAAAATGAGGTGCTGAGTTTACGAGGAATGATCGAGAATGCACAAGGAGAATTGCTTGTAAGAATTATTGACGAGGATGGAAACATCACCCCTGTCACTAACAATTCAAACGTACAATTGTTCGCAGGATATTACACCAATGAAGTTCCAACTACAAATGGAAAAGGTGCAATCATTACTAAGAACTTTAAAATTGAACTATCAAATACAAAGGCTACTGATTTAGAACTTATAAGTAGAATAATAGGAGACACTACCAAACCAGCTGGAGTATCATCTAGTAACGAAATATTCGGATTAGGCACAGGTATAGGCTCAATTGATCCAAAATATGGTAACGATGCATACTATACAAATGAAGGTAAATACGATTTAGTTCCAGTAGTTTATCAAAATATCCAAGGGTCACAGGAGACATGGCTGAATAACGGACCGGATCAATCTTCGCAATTAAAGGGACAATTCCTTTATTCTAGATTTAGAAACATTGCAAACGATGACAACCTATACGTTATAGATGAAGGAACCGATGGAGATATTGATGTTTCAGCAGGGTTTGGATATGATAAATATGAATACGGGATAAGTTATAATTATGCAGGAACTGGACCTATTGTAGATTCTCTAGGAAATATTTCATATAATGGTGTAACCTCTGACCCACATGATGATACGCAAAGTAACACTGATTTCATATGGGCCGGAACATGGGGATCAAGTACTGTCCCTGAAGTTACCAGTGTATCTATTGTTACTAATACATTATATAGTAATGGTATATTGTTACATGAAGATCATCCATTACTAAAGAATGGTGGAACAGGGATCCCTACAATAACACCTGTCGAAATACAGAGTAATGGTCTAGTTGGTATGCCAAAAACAGCCCCCAGACGTGCTAATGATATTGATGGAACTAAACAAACACCGTTTAGAATGATATCAACATTGAACAATGAAGGTAATCTGGGTATTAGATCTACTGTTAAAAATGGATTTACCCCAGAGGATCAGTATTTACTAGGTGGAAGGTCATGTGGATCTTTCGCATATATTTCACCACTTAATACTAAATCCCTTGCAGTCAATGCCCCTAATAAGAAAGGTTTGAAGGTAATAGCGGGAGGACATTCGAACGCGATAACAATAGATATGGTATTCCAATATAGAATGACCGATTATTATGGTAAAGGTTCAATAGGTACCGGGAGAGTAGGAGGAGTCGTTTCAAACACATTAACAAATCTAACGTATGCTAAGAAGATAGGTATTGATATAATCGATAACCTTGGTGACGAATTCACATTTGACGTTGAGATATACTCAAAATATACAGCACAAGGTAAGAACATAAATAATATCAACAGTTCAATGTTATCTAACTATAACAGTAGCACAACGTATACTGGAAATAGAAGAAAATATATAACCGACAATTCAGTTGATTATTCTTACCCTGATATTACTGGATATTAATTGTAAATAACATAGAAGACTCTTTTAGATATTGTGATATATAATCTAAACAAAAAGAGTCTTCTATATGACTACAATTAACACAAATATTGCAAATAATTTAACAGATAATAGATCATTTGCACTTCTCCGAACAAATCCAAAGTTAACAAGTAACGTTAAACTGATAGTGGATTCGGTAGGAAGTTTGTTCTTAAGTTCGTTTAGAGCAAATAAAGAACTTTCTAGGATAGAATATCAAAAGAGGGAAATTAAACATGATGGTGTATATTCTGAGGATATCGCTTCGTTTTATAAAGGGATCCCATCTGCCGGAAAATATCAAGTAATGCGTACATCTTCTGATGTCGCGATGCAGTCAACGTATGGATTACAATACGAGGATCAGTACCACCAGGGTGCAATCCACAATATTACTAAATTATATGATGAGCAATATACTATTTTTGCTCCAATTTGGTTAGATAAAAAGATTCCTTCTAATTTTATAGTATATAGAGTAGAAGACGTTAATTACGATACTGAGCATACTGAAGATGCTGCTGGGCAAAATTCAAGAGTGGTGGAACTTCTCAAGAATGCGACAATAGTTAAGTCGTTTGATTTAAGTATAAAATCAAAAATAGGAAAGTACTTAAATACACATGTAAACGACAAGAATTTTCCAAATGGTGCAATTACTGTAAACTTCGGAGAAGGATCACAGTCCACATACAATGGTATTGACGTACTAAATGGAGGATTCACCAGTAAGGCCGAACAATTTGATGGATATTATACACAGGTTGATTATCCAGAGATCTTTAACAATGAGACATTGACTGATGGATTTGAACGAAACCAGATGGCGATAGCAAACGTTATAAATCTGGAATTTTTGTTTGATGATGATAATGCAGAAGACTATAAAATATATAGATACTTTGGATTATACACTGATTCACATGATGAAGGATCATTTACGGGGGAAGGAATAAACAGACATGGCGTGATTAATGTAAAGGAAGATACATATCACACAGAATATAATGTTGATTCTGTTGGTTTATCACATATGGATATGTTTCCATTAGCTAATGATTTTGATATCCCGTCAGTTCGATGGGTTAAGGATAAACATGGTAAATTTTACAATCTTAAAGGTGCAGTTAACACGCCCTACAATAAACTTATAATTTCAAATGACAACGCAAAGGCCATTGATTTCATGGGTGTTGCTAAAAATGGTAAGACGATAGTATCATCTAATATAATACCAAATTACAGGGGATTTATCAAAATTACAGTGATAGATGTCCCAGTAAATGGGGACAGGCTATTTATAACGGATAAAACAGAACTTGAAATTTCAGATTATAACATAGGAGACTATACAATACTATCAGATAGTACAATACCTGCAGGTAGTGCCATCAACAACAACTTTTCAAATCAAGGTAGTCTACAACAGATTGCAACCGCTATTTCCCTAGCAATAAGGAATGGTGAGATTATAACATACAAGACGTACACTGATAACACGTCAGTTATTATTGAAGATTATGCTGCTGGGAATAAAAGAAACCAGAATGCGATAGGGGTTTATAACTCAAATGTCTCGCAATTTCTTCAAATAGATTCAGCACATCTAAATAATATAGGCCTTATCGATTCAATAGTACCTCCACAGATTACAACAGTATTTAGTGACTGGGAAATATATACAATGGTTGGCGGTGCAATCGAGGGCCAGTCGATCCTAGTTAACAAAAAAGATATAGGGAATGTTAAGATAGGTGAGTTATTTAAGAAAAAGGATTCGGATGTATTCGCTAGTATTATTGAAATCGAAAGGGATCCGTTCAATATGGAAACGTATAGAATCATATTGAACAAACCTGTTAAGATTTCAAATAGTAACATGTATGAGATATATGAGACGTATAGTATACAACATGGGAGATTCTCAGTATATGGGATTAAGGATTTCGATTTCGATTTTTATTCAAACCGAAATTCAAATCAAGGCGATTTACTATTGGATTACACGAATGGTGAAGTGGATTCTATCGAATTATCATCATTTTATACTGGATTGGATAGCGTATTAGGGACCGAAGGTATTAATGATAATGATGCCCAACCAATATCGAACGAGTATGACAGGTTAAATGAAAATGAATTAAAGGAGACTGCCATATTGAGTAGAATAGTTCCAACCATTTGTAAATTCAAATTGAAGGATGCATCAAACGCACGAAACCTCCCATACATATTAAACGTTAATGAAGCATTCGGCGAAGATAATCTTTCACCAAATATCGAAGTAAACTCCAATAGGAATACTGAACACATGAATATGGAACACTTTCATATAAATAAGATACCTCTTAATATATTGGGTGGTTCTGAGAGGAAATATCTCAATAACTATGTTGGATTCGTGGGAGATGACCATTTAACACTATCTAAATTACAAAATACATCATTTAATTATTTTGAACAGTATTTCAATTGGTCAGGTTATTATGATGAAGAAGACGATATATGGTACGACAACTCGAATAAAAAATTATGGAGCAAATTTAGTAATAGTAGTACTGAAGTCAATTCATCTACTGTGTTTAGGGGACTTAGATATGAATACATAAAAAGAAAGGAAACTGAAAGGGAAGTTCCAACTGAGTTTTTGTCAGATGTTAATATATCAGATTATAGCTTCGGTGTTGCATTTACGTATAACAATGGCATAGATTCTGACGGAAACAATATATTGTCAAATGACGTTAGTATAACATCTGTCAAGAACGACAAATTTAAATTTATTTGTGTTATGATAGAACTGAATATAATAGATAACAGTATTACAGATCTAGATAGATACTTGATGTATACTCAGAATGACATAACTGATCAATTAGGGGATATTATAGATACACCGATTCCATTCTTCATTGATTTCCCTAATTCTTCATTTGATACAACGTTAGCTGATATTGAAGCAACATTAATTGCTTCTCAATTTTCAGTAGATAATGGTACAGCAATGTTCTCAAAATATATCACCATTGACGATATCGATGGATACTCTTGGATTAAATTCATGGTA
>Ga0308007_10000355_pt1 | contig 20846 bp, 22 predicted proteins | sample Neamet71_FD_203152 | JGI IMG/M metagenome (GOLD analysis project Ga0308007, IMG submission 203152) | Marine microbial communities from water near the shore, Antarctic Ocean - #71 | ecosystem: Environmental > Aquatic > Marine > Unclassified | place: Southern Ocean | collected 2014-06-07
CAGCTTGATTATGAACTTCAACCAGCACATCCATGCTTAACTTATGGGCAAGCTGATCCAAGCTTCGCAATTGCTCCCCTTCCAAACAAGCCGCGATCAATAGAATACAATCTGCCCCTATTGCTCGTGCTTCATAAACTTGATATTCGTCGACAATAAAATCTTTACGAATAACAGGCAAAGAACAAGCCGCTCGAGCCGATTTCAAAAAATCTTCATGGCCTTGAAAAAAATCTCTGTCTGTCAATATAGATAAACAAACAGCGCCCCCTTTTTCATAGGACTTAGCAATATCAGCGGGTACAAAGTTTTCTCTCAACACACCTTTACTTGGCGATGCTTTTTTTATTTCAGCAATGACACTCGCTTTACCTAATGAGACATTTTCTTTAAGTGCTTGAACAAACCCTCTAACAGGATTCGTCTCATTTTCTTTATCAGCGTGCGCCTTCATCATATCTAACGATATATGAGCTTTACGCTCTGCTATCTCTTCATGCTTCCTAGCAACAATTTTTTTTAAGATAGTCGGTGTATTAATTTGCATGCTTGCCTCACTTATAAAACATATTATTCAGCAGCCAGATAACACTGAGTCAAGCTCACTAACTCAGTTAATTTAATACCAGCAAGACCACTACCAATCACATCTTCTGCAATAGCGACACCTTCCACTAAATCATCAGCAATTCCCGCCACATAAATGGCCGCACCGGCATTAAGTGCAACAATATCACGGGCAGGATTAGTCACACCTTTTCCGGCTAATGCTGTATTGACTAATTCTAAACTAGCTTCAACATCATTCGCTTGCAGTGGTTGTAACGACTGTTTTTCCATCTTAAAGTCTTCAGGTGAAATCTTATATTCTTTTATTTCACCGTCTTTTAATTCTGCCACATAGGTTGGCGCCGCAATACTAATCTCATCAAGACCGTCTTCAGAATGAACAATCATTACATGCTCACTGCCTAGTCGCTGCAATACTTCCGCCATAGGCCTAACCCATTTTTTATCAAAAACACCCATTACCTGACGCTTCGTTCCAGCAGGATTGGTTAAGGGACCTAATAGATTAAAAATAGTTCTTACTGCCATTTCTTTGCGTGGTCCAATAGCGTATTTCATGGCTGAATGATGATTTTGGGCAAACATAAAACCCAAACCAATCTCTTTAATACAACACTGTATTTGCTCTGCATTTAACGCTAAATTCACGCCTGCTTGCTCAAGTAAATCAGCACTGCCAGACTTACTAGAAACGGAACGATTGCCATGTTTTGCCACCTTGCCACCCGCAGCAGCCACAACAAACGAAGCCGCTGTCGAGATATTAAAGAGCTTACTGCCATCGCCGCCGGTACCACAGGTATCAACTACATTTTCAAGAGAAGAGAGCTCAACTTTAAGAGAAAGATCTCGCATCACTTTAGCCGCTGCAGCTATCTCAACAACGGTTTCACCTTTCATTCTTAAAGCGACCAAAAAACCACCAATTTGAGATGGTGTCGCCTCGCCTGTCATAATGAGCTGCATCACATCTTGCATTTCTTCAGCGGTTAAGTGTTGCCCTTCAATTACCGTCGCAATGGCTTGTTGTATATCCATTATGTCTCCTAGTACTTTAAAAAATTAGCCAGCAGAGCATGTCCTGCCTCTGTTAATATGGACTCTGGATGAAATTGCACTCCTTCAATAACAAACTCTTTATGGCGCAATCCCATAATTTCATCGACTCCTCCCTCTTGGGTTTCAGTCCATGCCATTACCTCCAAACAGTCTGGTAATGAGTTTTTAGCTACAATCAACGAATGGTATCGAGTCGCTGTATGAGGGTTAGGCAATGCTGAGAAAACCCCTTCAGAGTTATGAGATATCAATGACGTTTTACCGTGCATAATTTGTCTTGCTCGAACAACATTAGCACCAAACACTTGCCCAATACACTGGTGTCCTAAACAAATACCTAGGATCGGTATAGTACCTGCAAACGTCTTAATGACATCCAAGGAAATACCGGCTTCATTGGGTGTGCAAGGTCCTGGTGAAATAACAATATGACTTGGGTTCAATGCTCTAATTTGCTCAAGACTAATTTCATCATTACGGTATACTTCGACTTTTACCGAAAGCTCTCTAAAATACTGTACTAGGTTATAAGTAAACGAGTCATAGTTATCGATCATCAAAAGCATATTAGATATAAGACCATGATTTAATTAGTTTTTTAAAATCAACTTGATATTGTTACCCCTTATCTTACCCCTATCACTCTTATTTATAATCGTGCTGTTTGGTGATAAAACTCAGGGCATAACATTCTACACTTTGAGTGTAATTGTGTCTCTCTTAAACATTAAGTGCCCAATCTTTAAATGTATTAAAGTAAAGAAGCTTGTTGTTGTGGCGGGGGTATCACTAGCCAAGGGAGATAATCTAGACATAAAGCAGCAACTCGTTTCTCTAATTCCACCGCCAATAAAGGCGCCGCTATGTTGTCCGAAGAGTGAACAAATACATAAGGTTCAGCACCTGCTTGCATCCATTCAACTAACTTGTTCGCCCATTGATCTAAATATTTATCGTTAATTGATAAGTCTGGATGCCCTATAAAACGAACAACGGGGTGATTACTCGTTAATATTGGATGACAAGGTACTTTTGGTTTTTTCTTTTGGGCATCAATCAAACTGTCACAATACGCGGCGGTTGAAAACACAGGTCGAGAATCCATGATAACGCGATTTTTTTGATGGCTTGCTAACATGCTTAGAAACGAGCTTTCATTGTCTTTTTTATCAAAAAAACTTAAATGCCGTACCTCTATTGATAAAGGTGTCGGTAAACTCCACGTCTGACATAAGCGCTCAATTAAAGGTAATGATTCAACAGTAACGGTCGCAGGAAATTGCATCATAGTGACGCCAAGTTTGGCGGTAAAAGGTTGCAACTGCTGACAGAATTTTTCCAGCATTTCGCAAGACTTCAATAACGTATTAGTGGTTAATTGATGCGTAATTGTTTGAGGTATTTTGAAAGAAAAACGAAAATACTCTGGCACCTGCTGATACCAATTCGTTATTTGCTGATCCGTTAAGTCGGTATAAAAACTACTTCCCACTTCAACTGTATTAAACAACATAGAATATTCTTGCAGGCGACGATTACTCGCCCCATTGGCAGAATATAACCACCCTGTCCATGCTGGATGTTGCCATTGCGCCATACCGAAATGTAATTTCATCAAGTTACTTACTAATATAAAGAAACTAGGTTTTCACATTTTTTATCTTAGGTACATTAAAAATGTTCAGTAAAAAAGATACCTGGCCTTATAGAGGTAACAATACAAACCATTTCCTGTCATCAAATCAATAACATTCTATCTTTACAAATTGATTACCCACTTGGGTACCGGCAATACCTGCCACTATGTTTTCTAAATCGGCTAAGGCCCCAATAGCCGCTACTTTACCTGTCATCTCAGCAAATTGACGAGCAGCATTCACCTTTGGCCCCATGGAGCCAGCCGCAAAAGCATAGTTCGCTAAATCGGTAGGATTGATACGTTTAATCCCTCGCTGCTGTGGTGTTTCCCAATCAAGAAACACGGCCTGCGCATCGGTGGCCATAATATATAAATCCGCATCCAACTCCCGCGCCAGTAACTCACTAGACAAATCTTTATCAATAACCGCCTCGACACCCTGAAGATGATTATTCGCATCATACATAGTTGGTATGCCACCACCGCCACTGGCAATAACAATAGTATTTTTTTCTAACAACCATCGAATAGGGCGAATTTCAAAAATACGTTTAGGCAAAGGAGAAGGCACTACGCGACGCCACTTTTTACCATCAGGCTTAATGAACCAATTATTTTCTTTGGCTATTTTTTTTGCTTCGACTTCATCATAAACAGGACCAATAAATTTAGATGGATCATTAAAAGCAGGATCCTTCGCATCCACTTCCACCATAGTCAACATGGTTGCCAGCGGCCGTTCAAAAGGCACTAAATTACCCATTTCTTGTTCTATCATATAACCAATCATTCCCTCTGTTTCTGCGCCTAACACATCCAGAGGATATAATTCATTCGGCTTATAAGCATTGCCTTGTAGGGCAAGTAAGCCTATTTGAGGCCCATTACCATGTGTAATAATCAGTTCGTTATCAACAGCGATTTTTGCCAACTCTTGCGCGGCTATTTTGATATTCTCTCGCTGTGCTTCTGCCGTTAATGGTTGACCACGCCTAAGCAAAGCATTGCCACCGAGAGCGACTACAATTCGCATATAACTCTCCTCTTAACTACCCAACGTCGCGACTAACATGGCTTTAATCGTATGCAAACGATTCTCTGCCTGCTCAAACTGAATGCCCGCGACTGATTCAAATACCTCATCGGAAACTTCCATTTCAGCAATGCCAAATTTTTGAAAAATTTCTTCGCCAACAATCGTGTCACGGTTATGGAATGCAGGTAAACAGTGCATAAATCTGGTGGAACTGACGCCTGTCGCTTGTATCAATTCACTGTCAACACGATAAGGCGTTAACAAATTAATTCTTTCTTCCCAGACATTATCGGGTTCACCCATAGATACCCAGACATCGGTATGAATAAAATCACATCCCTTTACCGCTTCTTTTGGATCTTCTGTAATGGTGAGCTTAGCCCCATAGCGTTTTTCCAACGCCCGCGCCGGTTTTAAAAATTCATCGCTAGGCCATAACGACTTAGGCGCAGCAATACGCACATCCATTCCCATTAAACAGCCTGCAATCATCAATGAATGTCCCATATTGGAATGAGCATCACCAACATAGGCGTAACTGATATCACCCAATGGTTTACCACTGTGCTCTCGCATGGTTAATAAATCTGCCAGCATTTGGGTTGGGTGAAACTCATCGGTCAAACCGTTGTAAACAGGCACGCCTGCATAGTTAGCTAACTCTTCAACAATGTCCTGACCATAGCCACGATATTCAATCGCATCATACATACGACCTAACACGCGCGCTGTGTCTTTCATTGATTCCTTCTTACCTATTTGTGAACCAGAAGGCCCTAGATAAGTTACTTGTGCCCCTTGATCAAAAGAGGCGACTTCAAACGCACACAGGGTACGGGTAGAGGATTTTTCAAAAATCAGACAAATGTTTTTACCTTTTAACCCCTGTTTTTCAGTACCGGTATATTTCGCACGTTTCAAATCTCGTGATAAATCCAGTAAATAGTTAACATCTCGCTGACTAAAATCTAATAATTTAAGAAAGTTTTTATTACGTAAATTAAACGGCATTTTTAAATCCCTAATCTTATAGGTTGAAATATTTGCGCAATGAGTCAAGCTTATTAGTCGTATAGATTGAAACCTTTGCTCGCTACATCGTACAAATGTCTCAGGTTTTAGTAATCAACCGGATCACGCCAGACAGGGCACGTCATACAATGGCCACCACCACGACCTCGCCCTAATTCAGCACCATTGATGGTGATAACTTCCACTCCCGCTTTACGCAGTAAGGTATTGGTATAAGTATTACGATCGTAGGCAACGACAACACCTGGTTCCAATGCCACCACATTATTACCATCATCCCATTGTTCGCGTTCTTGTTGATAACTGTCGCCACCAGTTTGCACCACATTAAGCTTTTTAATGCCTAAACAGTCAGCCGCAATATCAAACAGATGTTTATCTTCTTTACGAAAATCAATCTGCTCGGCATTGTCTCCTGGTCGCAAGCTGTAACATTGAATATCATCACAAACATCAACAAATGCCGTTACTACGTCTCGATCACAATGACTAAACACCGTATCTAGATGCATAGCCGAACGAGAGCGAGGCATTTGACACGCAACAACTCGAGTTGCAGCACCCTGCTCAAAGAGTCTTTGAGCAATTTGTCCCACCGCTTGTGGTGATGTACGCTCTCCCATACCAATCAAAACGCTGCCATTGCCCCAAGGCATAACATCACCGCCTTCAACCGTCGCTAAACCATGATCTTTATCCGGGTCTCCCCACCAAATTTTAAAGTCACCACTATTAAAAGCCGGAGCAAAAGCGGGATGAAATTGGTAAATAGCGGTTATTAAGAGTGTTTCAGGCCGACGTGCTGGCCAATACATGGAATTAACGGTGACACCATTATAAATCCAGCTGCTGTTATCACGCGTAAATTGCGTATTCGGTAACGGAGGAATAACAAAACCATCTACTTCAAGATAATTACCAAACATGCCATGAGGTTTAAAAGGCAAATCATGCGCAGCAATACCACCAATTAGGTAAATGGCTAATTGCTCAGCAGGCATACCATCTAGCCAACTGCGCAACTCATTTAACATACCAACGCCAACCTGATTCTCGTTAATACGACGATCAAGGATCCAAGCCCGAGCCTTTTCATCTTGTACGGTTTCTTTTAATAAGTGACCAAATTCGAGTACCTGTACACCACGGCTTTCCATTTTCATACAGAAGTCCATATGGTCTGTACGTGCTTGTTGCACCCACAAAACATCGTCGTACAATAATTCAGCGGCATTGGCTGGTGTAAGGCGTGAATGGGCAAGCCCTGGTTGACATACAATAACTTTACGCAGCTTGCCTACTTCAGAGTGAACGCCAAATTCAATCATTTTTCGTGTCCTATTATAAAAACCTCAAAGAGGTCTAAAAAACTAATCGCCAACTAAAAATACAATTAATGACAGCCTGAAAGTTTCATGATTTTTGATTGTTTATGCGCTTAAAGCCATGACACTAAGAGAGACCATAATAATTAAGCAAAGAATTAATAACAGCGGCCAAATAAAACGTAACCATCTTTCGTAAGGCACTTTGCCGATTGCTAAAGCACCCATAACAACAGCAAAGGTTGGATTAAATAAATTAACCAAGCCATTAGCGGATTGATACGCGGTCACAACCAATTCTCGACCCACTCCAGAAAAATCAGCCAGTGGTGCCATGATCGGCATAGTTAATACAGCGAGCCCTGATGATGAGGGAACAAAAAATGACATAAACACTTCAATGCAAAACATGACATTAATAAAGACGACGGCCGATAAACCGCTCAGCGTTTGTTCTCCCAGATGCAAAATGGTATCCGTCATGTTACCTGCATCCATGACAACAACGATGCCTCGTGCAATACCAATGATAATGGCCACCCCTAATAAATCGCGGGCGCCATTGATGAAGACTTCAGTGAAACTGTGCTCTCCCATTCTGGTAACAAAACCAATCAAAACGGAAGAGGTAATAAAGAGCGCGCCCATCTTCGCCATCCACCACCCTTGACTCGAAACGCCCCAAATCATGACCGCAAAAGTTAAAGCAAAAATAACCAATACAAACTTCTGAGACAGCGTCAGAATTGATTCACTATCAACATTGGACTCTTTACAAAATTGCGCTTCGATTTCAACGCGGCGATCAGCGACAATAGATGCAGAGGGATTTTTTTTGACTTTAGCGGCATAACGCATCACATAAATAACGCATGCCAACCAACCACTGAGTAAGATAAAAAATCTTAAGCCAATACCTTGTGTAAATGGAATATCAGCCGCATTAGCTGCAATAACAGTAGCAAAAGGATTAATCGTTGAACCAAGGGTTCCAATACCTGCTCCTAGAAGAATGATAGCAACCGCAACAACAGAGTCGTAACCTGCGGCAATCATCACAGGAATCAGCAACGCATAAAAAGCAAGCGACTCTTCCGCCATGCCATAAGTGCTGCCACCAGCCGCAAACAGTGCCATAAGAATAGGAATCATCCATTCTTCACGGCCTCTAAACTTAACCATTGCTCGGGTAATACCGGTATCAATAGCCCCTGTCTTAGTGACCACGCCTAAAAATCCACCAATAATTAACACAAACAAAGCGACATCAATAGCCGCGGCTTCATAGCTATCTGGATCATAAAACCCAGCAATAGGCGCAAGAAAAATATCAACAACACTTTGAGGGTTGGCGTCAACTTGTTGATAGGTACCGGGTACAGGAACTTCCTTTCCTAACACTGCGTTTTCAACGCGGTCGTACTTTCCTGCAGGTACAACCCAAGTACCAGCAGCAACCAATGCGATTAACAAAAAAAGAATAGTATAAGCGGTTGGAAATTTAACAGTCATTATGAACCTCCTTTACAAATGGGGGGATTTTCTTTTGTGGTCTCAAGAAATACATAGTCAAAACTCACTTTAAGTGAGAAACGAATATGGATATTTTTATTCGAGTTAAAGCATAAAAACCACGGTAGATAACCGAATAAAATCTAAAACACAGCTTCATTATGCAAGATTAAAGATGCATTAACCTTGTCCCAGATCAGCAAATCAAATGAAAGTCCACTTATTCCTTCTTCAGCTTGGAGGAGGTTTTCACGAATGCTAAGTTAAAACACGCAAGGCTTCACAGTTGATCTATGATCGGTCTAACACCTTCTCGTCATTGTCGATACGCTGTTGTTAAATTGATTAACAGGACTCATTTCCCCAACTTGAATTTGCATAATAAGCACGACAGCACTCATTGTTTTTAAATGCTTACAAAAGCACTCATATCATTCTATTTAGAGAACTGCTTATAGGGCTGTGAGAGGATTGTTTAGCAGACTAAATAGTCTATGGGACAAATAAGGGATCGACTAAAATATTGATTCTATAAAAAATGCATAAAAAAGCGCAGAGGCGAAGCTTATTCAATCCTTCTCTAATTCAGCGCCTCAAAACCTGAGAGTACATCGAAAAGTTCTGCGTCTATCCCGCTTTGACGTAAGCGATGAAAAGTTCTATTGAGGTTTTCTTGCAATTCGTCAATATTTTTTTCTGCCCGTTGCATAGCGGCTAGGCGACTAGCATTTTCACTATTTAATGATTCTGCGCAAGCTTTGAAAAGACTAACAAAAAGATATTCACGCACCAATGCTCGCAATGTTTTATCTGGGTTAGGCATCACTTCAGGTAGATTATTAGTAGGCCAAGGAATACCCTTCAGCGTATCTTGCCAAGCATTATCCAAAGGCAAAAGCTGTTGACTCACTGGTGTGTAAATAGAACCTGACTGTGGGCGATGATAAAAAAGATAAACCTGATCAATCGCACCCTGCTCGCGCTGCTTTTCCATTTCAATCAAAATCTTACTAACCAGTGAGGTAATGGTATTGATGGAATTGGGTAGTAAAAACCCCTCCTCCAACATCAGCTTGGTGTCTGTCAATCGAGACTGGATACGTTCGCCAACAGTCCACACTATTTTGTTTGCAGGTAACTTTGCTAGTGTATCGACAACAAACTCGACCATTACCTCATTGAATTGACCAACCAGCCCCTGATCAGACCCAAACACAATAACACCAATAGCCGGTGCTTTTTGTCGATGCTGATTTGATACAAAGTTTGGGGCGTTATTTTGTTGGAAGCAGGCTGCCAATCCCAACTGCACGGTTCGGTAATAATCCTCCAATGAATGTACGGCGTGTTCATATTGATTAATGTTCAGTGATGCCATGGTTTTCATACTACGCACCACGGATTCAAGTTCTTCTGCACTGGCAATCTTATGACGAAGACTGGCGACACTTTCACTCATAGGTAGCACTCATAAAGAGAACACACATAGAAAGCATGCTCATACTATGACCTTCGGCTCTGAGTTCGATGTAAATTGCCTGAGTGCATGGCCGGCAAACTGAAGAATAGTAGCCCGATCCACGTCGTTTAATTTATCCGTACTTTCTAATCTGGCGGTTATATCAGTTGAAATGTCTGTCACAGAAGCACATACCGCTTGTTCAGCCGCTGGCATATCGTCCAAAGGTATTTGATCAAACAGTTTTGCGGTCAATGCCAGTAAGACCGCTATCTGCTCAACCATGGACACTGGCGTGAATTCCGGTTGTTTGAGGCAGGTTCGAATTCGGCGGCCATGTTCGATAATTTTCAATGTGTTGTCATCCAGTCGAGCACCAAAGCGGGCAAAGCTTTCTAGCTCTTCAAACTGCGCATAGGACAATTTGAGATCGGCTGCAACGGCTCTGTAGGCGGCTCTTTGCGCCTTACCACCGACTCGTGAAACGGATTTCCCTACGTCAATTGCAGGTAAAATACCCAGCTCAAACAAAGACGGTGATAAATAAATCTGGCCATCAGTAATGGATATCAAATTGGTTGGAATATAAGCAGAAATATCCTGCGCTTCAGTTTCAACAATCGGCAAAGCGGTTAATGAGCCGCCGCCAAGTTCTAAGCTCAAACGAGTGGCTCGTTCCAGTAATCGCGAGTGTATGTAAAAAATATCGCCAGGAAAAGCTTCACGACCGGGTGGACGACGCAACAATAAGGACAGTTCTCGATAGGCACGAGCATGATGGGTAAGATCATCATACACAATCAATACGTCGCGGCCTTGCTCCATAAAATACTCAGCAATACTGGTTGCCGCATAGGGAGCGATATAAGCCAGTCCAGGAGCATCATTGCCTTCGGTCACGACCACTGTGGTATATTCCAAAGCACCTTTTTCACGCAAAGTCGCAATAACTTTAGCCACACCAGAGGCTCGTTGACCAATGGCGCAATACACGCACAACACATTTTTTCCACGCTGATTAAGTATCGTATCAAGGGCAATAGCCGTCTTGCCTGTTTGTCGATCACCGAGAATTAATTCACGCTGGCCACGGCCTACAGGAATCAGCGCATCGATGACCTTGATGCCCGTTTGTAATGGTTCGCTGACTGGCGCACGATCCATAATGGCTGGCGATGGACGCTCTATGGGAAGACACTTACTGCTAGCCAATCCACCTTTGCCATCTAAAGGCTGGCCTAGCGGGTTGATAATACGTCCGATCAAAGCTTGTCCCACCGGCACATCGACCACATGACCTAGACGTTCGACTTCATCACCGGCCTGCAAGTGCCAATAGTCACCGAGCAGTACGACGCCTATTTCGTTTTCATCCACATTAAAAGCAACGCCATAGATGTCACCAGGAAATCTAAGCATCTCTTCAAAACCCACACTGGGTAAGCCAGAAACTTTGGCGATACCCGTAGCGATACTGCTAATGATGCCCACTTCTCGCAGTTGTAATGTTGGTTCGAACGATTGCCTAGCCTGCTGCAGGCCTGAAAAGAAAGTGTCAAATGTTGTTTCCAACAGTGTTTCTTGTAGTTGTATTTCTTCTAGACGTGTTTTGTGTTGAAAGTCAGGCTTAAGGCTCATGTTGATCCTGCTCTTTATTTTGGACAATAGGTTCTTTGTGCTTGTTAGTCTGAATATTGTCTTGAGATTGCATCACTTGGTTAATGCTCTTTGTCAGTGACGTCAGGTAATCGGCAATACTCCACGCGACTTTTTGACCATTTCCATTAATTTCGATACCACTAATAACATCCGGTTTTACCTCAAATTGGATCTGTACCGCATCACCCAGTATTTGCTTAAGGGCCGCTTCAATGAGTGCGCTCTGCTCTAATGACAGAGCAAAGGCGGTGTGAACCATTAAAGTTTGCTCAGACATCAAAGCAGATTTTAGATTTGCCTTCTCATCTTCATTTAATGCTCGTAAACGTTTAATGAAAATGACAGTCATACGTTCTTCTAAACTAGTTTCAGCAAGGTCAATCAATGTACTACGCACAATTGAGAACACTTCTTCTTGTGCCCGCTGTCCCAGTGTTTGCTGCAAATTGAGTTGTTCATGTTTAAGAGCCAACTGTAATTTGTTGCGCAATTCATCCGACTCTTGTCGCACCGAGTTTAGTAAACGCAGACGTTCGATTTTAACCTCTTCTGCAACCTGATTCATGCGTGCTGTTTGTTGCTCATCAAACTCAATGTTCTTTCGTTGAAATGCACTACGCTGTTGTTCTGCCTCAGACTTTTTCGTATCGGCGTCAGCCAACTCATCAGCAATACGTTTTTCACGGGCATCGATCATGTTGAGAATAGGACGGTACAAAAAGCGCTTCAATAACCACACAAGAACAAGAAAGTTAAGCACTTGCGCAATCACGGTAAACCAATCTATCAACATAATTTATTGACCTGCGACTTGGGCAAGAGCGTAATTCCAGAATGGATTGGCAAACAGCAGAATCATCGATACGACAAAACAGTAAATAGCGGTAGATTCGATCATGGCTAAACCGACAAATAAGGTACGGGTAATAGTGGCTGATGCGTCAGGTTGCTGCGCCAATGAAGACAATGCACTGGCAACCGCTCTCCCTTGACCCAGTGAAGGTCCAATGACACCAATAGCGATGGTAATACCGGCAGTGATAATGGATACCGCTGCAATAATGGTCATGCTGTCCATATTAACTCCATAAATAATCATAGTTGTAGATTCATTGATTGTGGGTTCATTGTTTAGCGATCGACCTTGTTTCAGCATTGAGTGCTTTTGGTTTTTGGGTCCGTGTGGCCGCAGCGATGTACACAGTTGCTAGAATAAAAAAGATATAAGCCTGCACAATGCCAGTGAGCAGCCCAAGCAGTGTCATCACAATAGGAAACAAGAATGGCGTAATGGTGAGCAAGATCGCGATGATCATCGCACCACTCATCATATTGCCGAACAAACGCACCGCCAAAGCCAACGTACGTGACACTTCACTGATAAGATTAAAAGGCAACATAATGTAGGTTGGCTTTGTATAAGTGGAGAGATAACCACCCAAACCCTGTTTCTGAATACCAAAAATCGGTACTGCCACCAGTACACAAAAAGCTAATGCTGCCGTACTAGAAAGAGAACCGGTAGGCGGTTCAAACCCGGGAATAACAGTACCAAAGGCAGAGATAGCAATAAACAAAAACAGTGAACCTAGAAAACCGAGATACTTACGAGGTTGGCTCAGGCCAACGTCTTCGATCTGTTTATTAATGGTGATCACCACCATTTCTAGCAGGTTTTGCCAGCGAGAACGTTGTGAGCCTACAGACAGTTTACGTGTGATCAGGACTGAAACGGCTACCAACACTAAAATAACCAACCAAGTAAATACAATGGTCGCGTTGAGTTTTAGAAAACCCATTTGCCAGAAAATAATTTGATCAGGGCTAAGGTGCATAAGGCTTCTTCTGTTTGATAGCGAGTACAGGCTCTATCACCAAACCGAGGTCATTCCTTCTTCGAATAAGTCGGATGGCGAACCCACGTAAAATAATAAAACCGAGCAAGCCCAGCAATAATTGTGGCCAGTTATTACCCAAAATGAAATAAAAACCAACAATAACGACGCCGGTTCGAAACAGCAGGCTACCAAGAAATAACAGTGCTACATATTGACTAGAGCCAAGCCGGCGCACCGTCCACCAAAGTCCTGAAAAATAAAAAACACCGAGCAATATACCTGTCTGCAGGGCCAATGCACTACTGATCCATAGGTTGTTACCAAAATCAATTAACATCATCATCCTCATGCTGGTGAATGTCTTTGTCTTCCTTTTCGACCCAACGCCAAGCATTGAAACAGCCAAGACAAAGGCCAACTACCAATAGCGCTAATGTCCATGAACGTTCACTTGGACAGTAATCATCTAACCAAAGTCCCAGTGCGGCACCAAGCACAGTGGGTAACGCCACAGACCAGCCAATTAAACCCATCATTCCCAAACCAGACCAAACCGTTTTGGTGACATTACGTTGCGCTTTGAGTTTTCGGTCCGCCATATCGCCAACCTTTTGGCTGTAGTTTGTTTGATTCGTTTTATTTTCTTTTGATGGCGTTTTATTCTCTGGTTTATTTATCATGACAAGGTTTTATCCTGCTTGAATGCGGCCAGTCGTTGAATAAAACCACTTTCCATTTTTGCCAGTACCGAGCGTAATTTTTGCTCCTCTTCATCAAACTGCATAAACTCTTGTTCTATCGTCGTACGTAATTGCTCCAGCGGCAAACCGCCCATCGCATTGCGTACTGACACCAACACATCAAACCCCGTTTTAACCAAAACACCTTCATCCAAAGCAACATAAACTTCATCTGCATCTTCTGTTTCGAATACCAATATCCCCGCAGACAATGATGCAATGCAATCCAGTCGATTTGGCAAGATGCCAAAAGCCCCTTCATGGGTCATGGCGACAATACGTAAAACTCGATGTTCATCCGCAAAAACCTTATGAGGCAGCAGGATTTTAAGATTCATGAGTACGGCTGGCATTCTGATTCTGCTCTGTCGTTTTTTGTTTATTTGCTTCCATAAGTTGTTTGTTTTTTTCATTGGCTTCGTCAATCGAACCAATCATATAAAGTGTGCTTTCTGGATAGTCTTTAAATTCATCACGCAAAATTCTCTCACAACCATCCAGAGCGTCTTCAAGGCTGACTAACTTACCCGTTATGCTGGTGAACTGTTCGGTGGTAAAGAAGGGTTGAGTAAGAAAGCGCTCTAATCGCCGAGCACGACCGACCACTTTATGGTCTTCTGATGACAACTGTTCCATACCGAGCATGGCAATAATGTCTTTAAGTTCACTGTACTGCGCCAAAGTACGGCGGATTTCCTGCGCTAAATCGTAATGACGTTTACCAATAACACCAGGCGTGGCCATTTTCGAACTAGACTGCAATGGATCGATGGCAGGATAAAGCCCCTCACTGACTCGTTTGCGCGATAATACAATAGAAGCAGAGAGGTGAGAAAAAGTATGCACGGCCGCTGGATCGGTAAAATCGTCTGCTGGCACGTAAACCGCTTGAATCGAGGTAATCGCCCCGTTGCCAGTATTGGCGATACGCTCTTCCAGTTGTGATAATTCGGTGCCCATGGTCGGCTGATACCCCAACCTTGCTGGCATTTGTCCTATTAATCCAGACACTTCCATGCCCGCTTGAATAAAACGAAACACATTGTCTACTAGCAATAACACATCACGATGTTCATCATCACGAAAATATTCCGCCATGGTTAACGCCGCATGGCCAATGCGAAAACGTGCACCAGGAGGTTCATTCATCTGACCAAAAACCATAACCATGTTGTCTAATACGCCTGCGGCTTTCATCTCACGGTAGAGTTCTTCTCCTTCACGGCAACGTTCTCCAATGCCACAAAATATACTGACACCCGCATGTTGTCCGACCATGTTATGAATCATCTCTGTTAATAATACGGTCTTGCCTACTCCCGCTCCGCCGAACAAGCCGGCTTTACCTCCACGCTCAAGCGGCATTAACACATCAATCACCTTAATTCCTGTTTCAAACACTTGGGCTTTGGTAGAACGTCGGGCTAACGCTGGAGGTACGTTATGCACAGAACGCCATTGAACATCGGTCGGCGCCGCTTGGCGATCAATGGCGTTGCCAAACACATCAAACATGCGCGATAAAATACCTTTTCCTACGGGCGTCAATAAAGGTCCACCCGTGTCTTGTACAGGCATTCCACGAGAGAGACCTTGCGTTGGCGTTAAGGCAATACATCGGACACGATGTGCATCCAATTGAGAAAAGACTTCAATAGCAATGTGATTGTCTGTTCCTGTATGTAACAAGGTACGAATAGGCGGTAACTGATTTTCAAATACTATGTCAACAACACTGCCGCGTATTGAAACCACTCGGCCAATGTTGTTTGACGTGGTGACAGGCTTTGTATTTTTAAACTCAGTAGCGTTTATAAGCGTCTGTGTCATTATTGATTCATCCAGTGCCAATTTTTAATTTGCGACATATCCTCACCCTATTTATTAATGCGGTTGTCATGCTCCATCAGTTTTTTACTCAGTTGTCGGCACAACAAGAAACACTACTCAGAGCTAGTACCAACTAATGTAATTAACAAAAAAGAAGTGTGTAGTCGGTTGAAAATTTAGTCGCCACTATTAACTTTCTTTTCAAATGGACTGAGTTCTCTTTTATGGTCTCAAAACACACATAGTCAGCATTCACTTTAAGTGAAGGTAAAAATATGAATATTTCTATTTAAATTAAAGAATAAAAACCATCATAAATAATTAATTAAAATCCAAAATGCCGCTTCATTATGTAAGATTAAATAGGTATTAGCTTTGTCATGGATCAATAAATCATCAAAAATCAAATACCAACTCACAGAAGCTAACCGCAATAATTCCAATGCGCCTTATATCGATGAACCTTAATCTCAAAGCGTTAAAAACTTAGTGATTTTCAACCAATTTCAATGACGTAATATATAACTTTAGAATGGATGAACTCTGTAAGCGCTTAAATTTCAGCGTTACTAAGCCAGTTACTAGGCCAAGGGAAATCGGCGAAATCAGGCATTATTGTGTTTCGAATTTTAATTAGCAAAGAGGAGGAGGTTTTCAATAATTTACCTAAAGAGGATATAGAGAAAAGGCATAGAGTTAGTACCGATTAGCTTTATATTAATTTTTTATGTGGAAACAGAACGATATTCAATCGCATCAATACGATAGGTTTTCTCTGCGCTCACTAAGTGAAGATGAATTTCATCGTCTTCTTCTTTTTTCAATAAGGCCTTAGCCATGGGTGAATCAATGCTAATATAGTCAGGATTGTGGTCCAGTTCATCAGGCCCCACAAGTCGATACTCTTTCACATCACCACTCTCATTTTCTAACGTCACCCAAGCACCAAAGTAAACCTTAGTACGATCTTCAGGGAAGCGGTCAACCACAGTACACACATCGAGTCGCTTTTCAAGATAACGCACTCGCCTATCTATTTCGCGTAATTGTTTTTTACCGTAAATGTATTCTGCATTCTCAGAGCGGTCACCTTGTGCCGCCGCTTCACGAACCGTTTCAGTCACTTCAGGACGTTTTTTCTTCCAAAGATATTTCAGTTCAGTCAGTAAAATCTCGGCTCCTTCTTTTGTGATGTAAGCCGACTTTGGAGGTGATGGAGGACGATAACGGCTCATTTTATTCTCATTTAATCAAACTAATGCATAGGCCAATAGCGCATTTTTTCCTGCGATTAACTCATGTTCGTATTTGGTTTCACATTCTTGGAAGGTTTTTCTAAACGCTGTTTTTGCATTTTTAGGAAGAGCATTCCATCCATCATGCGTTGGGATATGTTCCGTTTCCACATACACTTTATAAAACACGCCAATAACATCGTGTTCAGATAAATCAACACTGAGTTGATCTAATAAGGCTTTAATACGAATACTGGCTTCAATCCAACCCAGCTCTTTCGTATCTGCTACTTTTAGTAAAACCTGAATACTCTCAATAATTTTTACTCGTGCAGCTTGGCTCTGTGCCTGTGTATTTTTTATAAGTTCAGATCTTATTTTGTCTTTTTTTATTTGTGAAAAAATCACCCAAAGAAGCAAAAAAATGACGGCTAGCCCTAAAACCAACAAAATTAAAACAGAAATAACTGACATAAACCTTCACTCATCAAAAGTGTAAGGCTGTATTATGAGTGAAAGCAAAGCAATCAACAATGTAGATATATTAATTAAAATAAATGACAGAAAAACCAACATAAACACTGATATTTATACGATCAGATAGATAAAGAGGTGAGAGAGCAATCATGATTTAACATCATAGCTACTCTCTGCAATAAATAAGAGCGATGCGTTCAACACATTACGACTCTTCTTTCTTAAGCTGCTTATAACCGTAATAGGCAAGCCCACCAAAGAAAACAAGCATCAACGCGACAATAATCAAACCAGAAACAACCACTGTATCAAGAAACATAACCCTACTCCTCTCATTAGGCTTTTTGTTAGGCCTTTCTAGCCGTAATGTAGTCCTTATTTGGTTGCTTCTAGTTGATCTAAATCAAACATTATTCCTTGTTACTGCAATAAGTCGCGGATAGGTTGATATAGGTCAGAATTTGCCGCGAGTAAGTGTTCAGAAAAAAGCTCATATGGCAATTTTTTGCTGGAGGTTGGCTGTATATAATGGCCAACGCGTGCGCCAGCTTCTTCTGCAATTAAAGCCCCAGCGGCTAAGTCCCACGGTTTTACACTTTCGAAATATGCTTCGACACAACCCGTAGCAACAGCACATAAATCCAATGCAGCGGAACCGTTACGACGAATATCTTGGCAGTGAATCAGTATATTTTTCACTCGATCAAGTATTGGATCAAGTTGATCTTTCACATAAGGAAAGCCCGTAGCAACTAGCGCTCTTTTAAGGTTTTTTTCACGGCTAACACTAATAGCTTCATTGTTTAAAAAAGCGCCCTTGCCTTTTTCTGCCCAATAGAGTTCGTTTAAAAATGGAGCATTAACCACGCCTACTATACGTTTTCCTTGATGGATCAAGCCAATTGAAATAGCAACATGCTTGTGACCATGAGCAAAATTAACCGTGCCGTCAATCGGGTCAATCACCCAAACATAATCCTCTGCCGCTATGTTCTCAAAGCTAAACGTTGGTGACGATTCTTCAGACAAAATATGGTGTGCTGGATACGCTTCTTTGATGGCATTACAAATAAAGGCATCCAACATAAGGTCAGCGCTAGTGACCAATTCATCACCTTGTTTATAGTTACGATCAAACTCAGCTGACGCTCTTTCTGTTAGTAATTTTTCACCAGCACTTACAGCTAACGTTTTCGTAAACTCAAGATAAGTAGGCATTAGAGCTCCGTTTGTTTATTCAATCTTAATTGTATAAACCATTTTCAAGGAAATAACGGCTCGCATCGCAATCAAAATCTAAGACAAGCATTCTTGTAACCATGTGGAAATATCCGCAATTTGCTCTGGATAAACTGAATGAGGCATAGCGTAATCTTGACTGGAAACCTGATAGACTTTTTTCACTAAGGTGTCCTTCGCTATAGCGCCCAATGCATGAGGAACAACAGGGTCTTGTAAACCATGATGAATTAAAATTGGTGTGGATACATTGATCGAGTCCGCTGCATTTGGAACGAGTTTAGGGTCTGCTAGGTAAGTCGATAACGCCATAATACCTGCTAATTTATGTTGCCCAAGTAAACCCACTTGATAAGCAACAGCACCTCCTTGGGAAAAGCCAGCAATGACAATTCGTTCACTAGGTATGCCTTTTTCTATCTGTTCTTTTATTAACTCAGTCACCTGAAACACAGAAGTTTGAAGGTTTTCCATATCTACTTTGCGCTCTAATGACATTTCTAAGATGTCATACCAAGCACGCATCCGTGTACCACCATTAATAGTAACGGGTCTTTCTGGCGCATGAGGAAAAATAAAACGAATCGCATACTCGCTAGGTAAAGAAAGAGAAGGAACTATAGGTTCAAAATCATGACCGTCCGCTCCTAATCCATGCAACCAAATCACCGCTGAGTTTGGTTGTTCTTGGGTATCAACTGTTAAATATTTAAGCTGATTCATATTTTTTACACTCCTTTTTTATACTCACATTGCTTTCTTCTAGGCCTGTTATATCGCTTAACAAAAGACATAATGACCTTCTTTCAAATCAAGTAGTTATAGCGTTCGCCAGCCTAACATAAAAAATGATTTGAATAATAAGGACATCATAAGAAAGAGTTGAGTGTCATGTTAAAATAGCGATAGTTGTTGTTCGCATACTTGCTTAAGACGATAACCAACGCCTATAAGACGTACTGGCCGAGACTGTCTGGCATAGGCAGTCATCATTAAATCTGAAAAAAATAACAATGGATCACCCGGCTCAAACTTTATTTCTACTGTTGTTTGTTGGAAGTTATCAAATTTTAATTTTAAGTAATATTTATCTAGCTGAGTGGTAATGTTTTTACTTTTTAAACGTTGTTCTAATTCCGCAATTAACTCAGGCAAGTGGGCTGAACAAGCGTTTAAATCAGGCAGGTCCTGAACAAAGGTATTTTCAACCGATATGCTTTTTCTAGTGCGGCTAACTTTTACCTCTCTTTCATCAATACCATAGGCAAGTTGTTGCAATCGATAAGCAAACTGACCAAAAGGTTTAATTAATTTTTGAAATTCAACCCGTTGTAAATCTGCACAGGTAACAATATTTAATGCCGTTAATTTCTCTTGAGCGACTTTACCTACCCCGAAGATGCTTTTTACCGGAATGGTTTTTACAAATTCATCCTGCTGATTAGGCGCAATGACACACTGTCCATTGGGTTTATTCAAATCACTGGCGATTTTAGCCAAAAATTTATTACTCGCAATGCCGGCTGAAACAGTAATACCTACCGTACTTTCTATTCGTTGTCGGATTTCGTTAGCAATTAATGTTGCGCTGCCGTGGCAATACTGACAGTCAGTCACATCTAAATACGCTTCGTCTAATGAAAGAGGTTCAATGAGGGCAGTATATTCTTGAAAGATGGCATGCATCTGCCGCGATGCAAGGCGATATTTTTCCATATTGCCTCTTATTAAAACAAGCTGTGGACATAATAGCTTAGCTTTAGCAGACGACATGGCAGAACGCACACCAAACTCACGTGCTCTGTAGTTAGCTGTGGCGATCACGCCTCTTGAGTCTGCTGCGCCACCTATCGCTAGAGGAACATTAGATAATTCAGGTTGATCACGCATTTCTACTGCGGCAAAAAAGCAGTCAGCGTCTATATGTATAATTTTTCGCATAAAAAAAACTGTATATGAATACAGTATTTTTTATCATTTTCGTCAATAAAACAAGCGTAATTATGGCAATATTTAATTGTCAGCCGTTTTTATAATAAACTAGAAAAGAATCGCTAAAAGAAAGTGTCACAGACGATATATCAAAAGTAGGCACGAAAACTGCTTAAGGTTAGTTATGCTTAGATGCCACATTGGCAAATATTAGTTTTGACATGCTCATTTAAAGCAAAATTGGTAAGTAATAGGACTCTATTA
>Ga0308007_10000359_pt1 | contig 20797 bp, 15 predicted proteins | sample Neamet71_FD_203152 | JGI IMG/M metagenome (GOLD analysis project Ga0308007, IMG submission 203152) | Marine microbial communities from water near the shore, Antarctic Ocean - #71 | ecosystem: Environmental > Aquatic > Marine > Unclassified | place: Southern Ocean | collected 2014-06-07
ACGCTAAAGATCATCCGCCTATACATACGATACAGTTCGAATACCCCAAGAAGAATATTTGCTCTTATTTTCAGCATAATAAAAGTGTTTATTTTTACTTTCAAAGCGCCGCACTTCCTTATTCATCGACTAAAGTCTAATACAGTGTTGGAAACGAGACGTCCATGATCAAAGAACGCTTACATAACTCTACTATGAGGATAATAATAATGAGTAAGAATAATGAATACTGGCAAGCGAATATACGCTTAATGATCAAGCTATTGATCGTTTGGTTTATTGTGTCTTTTGGGTGCGGCATCTTATTTGTTGATGCTCTAAACACAATACAAATTGGCGGTTATAAACTTGGGTTTTGGTTTGCACAACAAGGGGCTATTTATACCTTTGTCGCGATCATTTTCATCTACGCAAAAAAAATGGCTGTGCTCGATAAAGAGCACGGCGTTGACGAATAAGCGGAGAATATTATGGAATTGCAAACCTTAACGTACATTATTGTTGGATTCACCTTCGCGGTCTATATCGGTATTGCCTTCTGGGCTAGAGCCGGTAGTACAAAAGAGTTTTACGTAGCCGGTGGTGGCATTCACCCTATTGCCAACGGTATGGCTACGGCGGCCGATTGGATGTCAGCGGCTTCCTTTATTGGTATGGCTGGCTTAATTGCTTTTTATGGCTACGGCGGTTCAGTCTTTTTAATGGGGTGGACAGGCGGTTATGTCTTGCTTGCCCTATTACTGGCGCCTTACTTACGTAAGTTCGGTAAATTCACTGTTCCAGAATTTATCGGGGATCGTTTTTACTCACGAACAGCAAGAATTGTTGCTGTTGTCTGTCTGATTTTGGCGTCTGTGACTTACGTCATCGGTCAAATGAAAGGCATTGGTGTCGCTTTCTCTCGCTTCTTAGAAGTGAAATATGAAGTTGGTCTTTTAATCGGTATGTGTATTGTTTTCTTCTACTCCGTTATGGGTGGCATGAAAGGGATTACCTATACTCAAATAGCTCAATATGTCGTATTGATTTTTGCCTACACTATTCCTGCTGTTTTTATCTCTCTTAACTTAACGGGTAATCCAATTCCTCAATTAGGTTTAGGCAGTACTTTGGTCGGCACTGATACATTCTTACTAGATCGGCTCGATCAGGTTGTCACCGAATTAGGCTGGGCAGAATATACCACTCAAGCTCGCTTAAGCCATGTAAATATGTTCGCTTACACCATGTCATTAATGATAGGTACAGCAGGTTTACCACACGTTATTATTCGTTTCTTCACAGTTCCTAAAGTAAAAGATGCTCGTTCTTCTGCTGGTTGGGCACTGGTTTTTATTGCCATTCTTTATACAACTGCGCCAGCGGTTGCAGGTATGGCTCGTTTAAATCTCATCAATACCATGGCACCAGAAGGACAAGAACAACTGTCTTATGCAGAACGTCCACAATGGTTTAAAAACTGGGAAAAAACGGGACTACTGAAGTTTGAAGATAAAAACGGTGATGGCAAAATCAACTACGAAGCTAGCCCTGCAAAAAATGAGTTAGTAAAAGTTGATAGAGACATTATGGTATTAGCCAATCCTGAGATTGCTAAATTACCAAACTGGGTTATTGCCTTAGTCGCTGCTGGTGGACTTGCTGCCGCTTTATCAACGGCGGCTGGATTATTACTTGCTATCGCCTCTGCTATTTCACATGATTTACTAAAAGGGGTATTCAAACCTGATATTAGTGAAAAACAAGAGCTTAGGGCAAGTCGATTCGCTATGGCAGGCGCGATTGTTTTAGCGGGTTATCTTGGATTTAACCCTCCTGACTTTGCCGCTGGTACGGTTGCACTGGCATTTGGTCTCGCCGCTTCGTCTATATTCCCAGCTTTAATGATGGGAATATTCTCGAAGAAAATGAATCGAGAGGGCGCTATTGCCGGCATGATCTCAGGTATCTCTGTCACACTGCTTTATGTATTCCAGCACAAAGGCATCATGTTTGTGCAAAGTACATCTTTCATGGGTGACATGCCTCAAAACTGGTTCTTCGGTATCGAACCTAATGCCTTTGGTGCAATAGGTGCTCTGGTTAACTTTACAGTAGCAATACTGGTATATCGTAAATTTGCTGAGGCACCACAGGACGTTCAGGATATGGTAGAAAGTATCCGTATTCCTGCAGGCGCTGAACACGCTCACGATCATTAGAAACTAATGAATCACACTCTTTTCCATTGATTTATCGATGGAAAAGAGTTTTCATTTCTACATAAAAAATCACGTTTATTTCCCTACACAGAGTATAATGTTCAAACCTTCTACACCCTCAAGGGGTCTACCTCGAATTCACAGTGGATGATGTATGTTTACTAACAAACACGTAATTATTGCTTTAATCGTCGCACCTATCTTGTCTCTTTTAGCTTACTATGGTGTCGATAGCATGGTCAGTGAAACGCCTCAAAAAGCGGTTGCTGGTACATCCTATCCTTTAGTGGCTAAATCTAATTGTCGCTATACCAGTGGGACTTGCACCATGCAAAATGGTGATTTTGAACTGGCTATCACGCTAAGTAAAAATATACTTTATGTCACTTCTCCTTATTCTCTTTCTGCCGTACAAACTTTTTTACAAATCACAGAAAATGAAGAAAACAAAGAAAAGTTGGTGTTCCAACAACTCGATGATAAGGGTCAATCATGGTCTCTGTCTTTAGCTCAAGCACCAACAGAATCTTCCTTATTAAGATTAGTTGCTATTGCCTCTGATTCTATTTATTACGGAGAAACAAATATGGTATTCATTGATTATCATACTGGCTTTGAGCAAGATTTTATTCGTAAATAATCCAAGCCCCTTGCACGACTACTGTCGTTTGCCAATACTTTGTTAAAAATAGACTCGAAACACTCATTTATGACTTATAAACTGCTCTATCTCACCTATTTTTGTCTCGTATTAGCTTCGTTCGCTACATCGTGCAAAGGTCTCAATCTATTATTTTTACATCCACAAAACATTCATAAATAGGAATATTTTGAAAAATGACATTGATTTGGATTTCATTATCGTTTTTCTATATCTTGGGGCTATTTTGGATTGCTCGCTGGGGAGATAGAGAAAGCAAACTGGCTAAAAAGCTAACTCATCACCCTTTAACATATAGTCTGTCGCTAGCAATTTACTGTACCGCATGGACCTTCTATGGATCTGTTGGCGAAGCCGCTCGTTCTGGGTGGAGTTATTTACCCATATTATTAGGTCCTATTTTACTCTATATTTTCGCTTTTCCTTTTCTACAAAAATTGACCCTAGTAAGCCACAGACAAAATATTACGTCTATTGCCGATTTTATTGCTTCTCGCTATGGTAAAAAACCGCTTACTGCCGCATTTGTTATATTAATAGCCATACTGGCTATCGTGCCCTATATCGCCTTACAGCTAAAAGCGATTGGTTCAAATTTCATGTTTTTCGCAAAAGATATGGATACGCCGTCTTCTATTATTGTTCTTCTAGCCACTTTGGCAGTTGGCTTTTTTGCCATTATATTTGGAACACGAAAAGTCGAAGTAACCGAGTACCGGTCAGGCATGATGCTGGCAATCGCCGCGGAGTCATTATTAAAGTTACTTGCCATTATTGGTGTGGGTGCTATTGCCATATTTCTGTTTTTATCAGAACCAAAAAGCAATGTATTAATGGAAGCGACCAACGATACACATTGGCAATATGACAGTATTTTTTCCTTTACTTTTATTATGCAAACCTTAATGGCCGCTGCGGCTGTTATTTGTTTACCGAGACAATTTCATGTCACCGTAGTCGACAACCAAAATTCCAGGCAGTTATTAATGGCTCGTTGGGTCTTCCCTATTTATCTGATGATCTTTGCTTGTCTTATTCCACCTATTGCCATTTCAGGGCAATACTTTTTCGGTAATACCGTCAATGCAGATACTTATGTTATTCAATTTGCTTTGCTATCAGACAGTCATTTTTTACAAATATTAATTTTCCTTGGAGGGTTATCTGCAACAACCGCCATGATCATTGTGGCAACCTTCGCCTTAAGTATTATGTTATCAAACGATGTCATTATGCCTTTGATGCTAGCCAGAGCATCTTCTCTGCAAAGAAAACAGCCTCTTTATCAAAAAAAGATTTTACGTATTCGAAGGATCGCTATTGCCGTTATCTTGATGTTGTCTTACTGGTACTACAAAGCAATGGCTAATTCTGAATCTCTTACTGGTACAGGTGTTTTAGCTTTTTCACTTGTGCTACAACTCGTACCGGCTGTTGTAGGTGGCCTATATTGGCGTCGAGGTCATGCTGTTGGTGTCTATGCTGGATTAACTCTGGGGTGTTTATTTTGGCTATTTTGGATAATGCTGTCGTTCACTAATAATCAAGCTTTGCCATTAGAAGACTTCAAAACAAATTCTGACATCATTGCTTTTGGTGCTTTTATTAGTTTACTAGCCAATATGTTTGGTTATGTCTGTGGCTCTTTATTAGCAACAGAAAGGCTTATTGATCGTATTCAAGCAACCGCCTTTGTCAATCCAACTGCCAAACTAGAAAACCGCTTTATTAAGCCTAAAAGTCGTGCGTCTAACAGTGATTTAATCGTTTTGTTGGAAACATTTCTTGGACAAGAAAAGTGTCGAAAGATCACCGCCGACTATTGCCGTGAAAACAAAATCAAACTCAATGAAAAAGAGTCTCCAGACCAGCTGTTCATCGATTTTTGCGAACGTATTTTGGGTGGAGTGCTAGGAGGTTCATCGGCCAGAACCATTGTAAATTCTGTTGTAATGAGCCAAATGATGAAGGTAGAAGAAATGGTAACCTACCTTGATGAAGCGACTCAAGCCATCCAGTTTAATCAAAATTTGCTTTTTGTTTCCATGGATAAATTATCTCAAGGCATCAGTGTTATCGATAAGGATTTACGCATTGTTGCTTGGAATAAAACCTATGCAGAGCTTTATTCCTATCCTGACAATATGCTTAAAGTCGGCACACCCGTTGAAACGCTGATTCGTTATAATGCAGAACAAGGAGAGTGTGGTGTTGGAGAGATTGATGCATTAATACAAAAACGTCTCGACTATTTGCGTTTAGGTAATACTCATCGTTTTTTACGTCAAAGAGCTAATGGCAGAGTGATAGAATCAATAGGCAACCCTTTACCTGAAGGCGGCTTCGTCACTAGCTTTACCGATATAACAGAACATATTGAAAGCCAGCAGGCCTTAAAAGAAGCCAATATTGATCTCGAAAATCGGATCAAGGCTCGAACTGAAGAAGCTCAAAGTATTAATGATGAATTGTTACAAGAAATCAATCGTCGTGCTGAAATAGAAAAAGAATTAATAAAAACAAAAGCTGAAGCGGAAAATGCCAATGCTACCAAAACTGAGTTTTTAGCGTTAGCGAGCCACGACATTCTCCAACCTTTAAATGCCGCCAGACTTTACTTAGAAGCATTACATGCCTCCAATTTAGACAGCGGATCTGAAGATATCCTCAATAAATTGTCTTCATCAATGAGTTCTACCGAAACGTTGATGTCAACCTTGTTAGAGATTGCTCGCTTTGATCAAGGTGCCATCAAGCCAAGCCTTACAGATTGTTCGCTAAACGATATTTTACAACCCCTCGTTTCTGAATTTTCAGTTATTGCAGAAAGAAAAGGTCTTGAAATCCGTACTCGTCTGCAAGACTTTTATGTCCATACTGATCCTGTTTATCTAAGACGTATTATTCAGAATTTCCTCTCAAATGCGGTGAAATATACATCTCATGGCAAGGTATTACTTGCCTGCCGTAAAAGACACCATAATCTCATCATTCAAGTGTGGGATACGGGTGTTGGTATTCCAAGCGTAGAGCAAGAAAAGATTTTTGATGACTTTTACCGATGGCAGAATACTAAAGAATCAGGGCTCGGTCTTGGGCTTGGTTTAGTCAAACGCATGCAGGAGGCGCTTAATCTAACCTCTAACTTAAAATCTATTCCAAATAAAGGCAGCTGCTTTAGTGTCACTATCCCTCTGTCTTTTTCTCAAGATACATTGATCGCAAAGACCAACACTTTATCTAGAAGTAATAATATTAATGCTAACCAGCTAATCGTTTGGTGTATTGATGATGATATTAATAATCTTGATGCTATGCGTACCTTAATACAGAAATGGCAATGCCAAGTACATTGTGTCAGTTCATACGATGAGTGTTTAAATTTAACGGAGCAACCAGACTTATTGTTAGTAGATTATCAATTAGGAAACAAAGAAAACGGCCTAACATTAATCAAAACTCTCAGGAATCAATTTGGTAAAATCATCCCTGCGGTATTAATCACAGCACTTCGTGATCCAGCATTAAAAGAACGCTGTGAAAAAATGCAGGTCACACTCATGTTAAAACCTGCTAAACCAGCAAAACTAAGAGCGTTATTCCAGTCTTTAGACAAAAATCAATAATAATCCGTACTGCACTCTACTAAACTCATCTCTTGTCTATATACTTGCCTGATTATTGATAGTGATAACAAGAGAAATACAAACAACCTTTTCCTAAATAATCCTAATAGAAACCTTTGCACGCTGCGTCGTGTAAAGGTTTCTATTAAAAATTTGATACTGGATGTCTTATCATGCCCCACTCAGATAAAAAAAACGCCTCTACTATGTCATCAGTAGAATTCACTATTCTTACTGCAACATTAATGTCCATTGTTGCTATTTCTATTGATGCGTTGTTACCAGCATTAGGCTTTATTGCCAAAGATTTTGCTATTAGTGATGTGAATCAAGTACAACTTGTAATCAGTACTTTATTTTTAGGTATGGCATTTGGACAATTAATTTGTGGTCCATTGTCAGATGCATTAGGTCGAAAGCCTGTACTTTATGCTGGGCTTATTATTTATTTTATCGGTACCATCATTTGTTTTTTAGCTAATGATTTAACTATGTTGCTTATTGGTCGCATAATTCAGGGGCTCGGTGTTGCTGGACCTTATATCTCAGCAATGTCCTTAGTAAGAGATAAATACAAAGGTAGCGACATGGCTAAAGTTATGTCACTTGTCATGATGATTTTCATTTTAGTGCCTGCTATAGCACCCTCTATAGGCCAACTTATTCTTTTCACTGCCAATTGGCATGGCATATTCATTTTATATTTTTTCTATGCTTTCATTATTTTGATGTGGATATGGTTTCGATTGACAGAAACTTTACCAAAAGAAAAACGCATTCCTTTTACTAAAACTGGTTTCTTATTGGGTTTTAAAGAAGTGTTAACAAATAAAACAACCGCCAGCTTGACTGTCTGTATGGGATTGATTTTTGGCTGTTTGATTGGCTACCTCAATTCAGCTCAACAAATTTTTCAAATTCAATTTGAAACTGGAGAGCTGTTTAGCGTGTATTTTGGGGTATTGGCGTTAGTATTGGGGGTATCCTCTTTAATTAATTCTCGTTTCGTACAGAAATTAGGCATGCATTATATTGCTGTTCGCGCGTTTCAGCTGATTATTGGTAGTTCCATTCTCTTTCTTGCAACACAACTATTCATCACTGAAGTACAGTTATGGATGTTCTTACTTTTCATAGCAGCAATATTTTTTGGTTTTGGTCTTATTTTTGGTAATTTAAATGCAATGGCTATGGAACCGATGGGACATGTCGCCGGTATTGCGGCGGCCGTTATTGGTTCAATTTCATCTATGATGTCTATTACAATTGGCACAACTATTGGTCAGCTATACAACAACACGCTAATCCCCATTACTAGTGGCTTTCTAATAATGGGATGTCTGGCTTTAGCCTTGTTGTATTACGCAGAGAGCCAGCGTAAAAAACACATTAAAACTAGCTGATATCATATTATGCAAGAAATATTACTGAGAGCTTAACGCAATTTTCGTCATATAATTCTGACAAATAATTGGTAGTAGTCTTCGATAGGTAGGAGGTGTGTTCAAAATTCTTTAACACACACATTGCTCTCATTATGCATTAATAGACTTTACTCATTTTTAAAGATCATAGGATATATAATATGTCTTTGTTTGGGTTTAAATATGAGAGGTTGTTAAGAATTAGGAAGGTCAAAAAAGATGGCGTAAAGCTATATATATATATTTTTCAGTCTAGAAATAAACCGCCAGATAATATAATGTCCGGAAGTGCCTTAATATAAATCCTAGCTATTCTCTTCCTTAATTTAGCTATTTATATCCGGTGTGAGCTTACCAATTGATTGGTTTGTCATAGAGTCAACCAAGCGTGCATTAACATCTTTGTGGCAATATTTATAATCTAAATCACCATGAAAAAAACGCTTAGCTATATAGGTTCTTAACTGTTCTACATTGGTATCTGGATACTCTTTTGATAAATGTTCTTTCAAAGAGCGTTCCTCTACAAAGAGAGCAAGTGCATAAGGGATATATTTCATAGAAAAATCACACTCCTTAATCGTGGCTTCTACTTGACCAGATGAGTAACCTTCGCTAATACCATAACGAATACGTAACAAACCATGCATAGATGAATAATATTTATTAACCGCTTTTCTACGTAACACACTAGACTCCTGAAAATATAATGGTTAAGAAATATATGAATTATGTCACTTATTTCTTGATATTTATTATTTAGTGGTTATTTTTTGTACTTTTTCATATTACTAAGGTTATCAAACTTATACAATGGGGAAATCAAACACGACTTAACTCTAGGGAAAATATAGATCAAAATAGTTACCAAATAAGTACTTACTACTCATTTCGAAGTCTATTTTCCTAACAATCTCACTTTATTTACATTCTGCAATACAAACGACAATTCAATTTTGCACATTCAAAAAACAATTAAAGCTTTCTAAATAAAGGTAGTTGATAAATACCAAAAAAGATAAGTATATTGGCTCAATTTCGGCCAAAAGATGATAAAACTAATTATTTTAGATATTTTCTCATATCTTATTTTTAATAAAAATGTTTTGAAATTCTGCTTTGATATCTAACGCAGAATGACTAATTCCCTAAGGAAATCAATAAATACGATTCTATTTTTAAACACCTGAGTAACAAAGGTTTATAAATTGTATTTATTTGTAATCAAACATTTATATGAAGGAATTACAGCTCAAAATCGCTGTTTTTTTAGGGTATTTATAAAATGTTAAGGATGAGTAATAAAAGGATTTATCAAGCAGATAATGATTTATAAAACGCTATGGTATTCTTGCTAAATATATTATCTGTGGCAGACATCAATAATATGTAAGTGTCTATCAAATAATTGCAAATTACTCAGCGTATTATACCCTTACTTTTCATTAGCGTTTAGACCTACGCCCGCCACTTTCTAGACATTTTTGCATCGTGTCATATGTCGTATAGTATTTTGTACGAGCATAATAGATCCCATGTGGCGCATGGCATATTCCACTTTTGCTTTTTTTGATAGGCAACTCAGAGGTTTTAATCTCTAACGATCCGATATTTAGAGTGGGGTCTAGCGAGAGCAACACTTGCGGGGGTAACAAAGAGGGTAAATAAGGAAATCAGTATTTTGATTACTATCATAAAAATAACCCCTCTACTTAATTAGTTATCAACATCGCATTAACAACATAAAGTAGAAGGTTTATAAAAAACAACATTTGAAAAAAAAGTTTAACCGTCTTAATTTAGACACGCTCAAACACGGTAGCAATACCCTGTCCCATACCAATACACATGGTAGCAAGACCTAATGTAGCATCTTTATCCTGCATGATATTTAACAAGGTCGTTGAAATACGTGCACCAGAACAACCTAACGGATGACCAAGTGCAATAGCCCCACCGTTTAGATTAACTTTTGTGTCTAGGTCATCCAATATTTTTAGGTCTTTCATTACAGGCAAGGCCTGTGCTGCAAAGGCTTCATTCAATTCAACAATATCAATATCTTCAATAGACAGCCCAGCTCTTTTTAACGCTTTTTTCGAAGCAGGTACAGGCCCGTAACCCATAATGGCAGGATCACAACCCGCAACCGCCATGCTCCTAACTTTTGCTATTGGCGTAAGACCAAGCTCTTTTGCTTTTTGAGCTGACATCATCAAGATAGCAGAAGCACCGTCCGATAACGCAGACGATGTACCCGCTGTTACCGTACCGCCTTTTGGCATAAAAACAGGACGTAAACTTCCCAGTAATTCCATATTTGTTTCAGGACGAATGACTTCATCGACTTCAACCAATATTTTATTGCCTTCACCATCATGACCTTCAATAGACACTATTTCATTGCTAAAACGTCCTGCAAGTGTTGCCTCATGAGCAAGGCGATGAGAACGTACAGCCATCATATCTTGGTCTTCACGACTCACACCATGCATTTTACCCAGCATTTCCGCTGTCACCCCCATCATCATTGAGGCTTTGGCCATATGCTTAGACATGGAAGGGTTAAGATCAACACCGTGCATCATGCCCACATGTCCCATATGCTCAACACCACCCACCACAAATACATCACCTTGGCCTGTCATGATTGCTTGTGATGCCGTGTGAATAGCCGACATAGACGACCCACAAAGACGATTGACTGTTTGTGCACCTGAGGTCATAGGTAAACCACCTAAAATAGACACCGCACGAGCCATATTAAACCCTTGTTCAAGTGTCTGATTAACACATCCCCAAATAAGGTCTTCTACTTCATTAACATTAACATTTGGGTTACGTTTGAAGAGTGCTTTAACCAATGCCGCCGATAAATTTTCGGCTCGGACATGACGAAAGGCACCATTCTTCGTCTTCCCCATAGGCGAACGTACAGCATCAATAATAACGGCATCGTTTGCATTCAATTTCATGTGTGATCTCCTAATGTCTACCTATGAGTTACTGGCGGCATTACCGTAGTAAGTTTCGTTATTTTTTGCCATAGAAAGCATCACTTTTGTAGGCTGATATAATTTACCTAGATGCTTATATGTGTCCGCTAGCTCACAGAATGCCGCCAACCCTATTTGATCAAGATAATATATGGCGCCACCTAAATAAGGCGGAAACCCAATACCATAAATAAGTCCCATATCGGCTTCTACAGGGGAGGAAACAATACCATCTTCAAGGCAACGAGCGGTTTCAATGCAAAGAGGAATCATCAACCGAGCAATGATATCGTCTTCTGTCAGCTCTATTTTTTTTGCCACTGCTGGCGCTAAAATAGTTTCTATTTCTTCCTGGTAAATTTTCTTAGGTCTACCTTTACGATCTTGTTCATAAACATAAAAGCCCTTGTTGTTTTTCTGGCCAAAACGTTCTAGTGAAAATAACAAGTCAATGACATTTGTACCTTCGTGTTGCATACGATCAGGAAAGCCCGATGCCATAACAGCATCGGCATGATAAGCGGTATCAATACCCACTACATCTAATAAATATGCAGGCCCCATAGGCCACCCAAAATTTTCCATCACTTTATCAATGGCTCTAAAGTCTGCACCTTCTTTCATCATCGCAGAAAAACCACCAAAGTATGGGAATAACACACGGTTCACTAAAAAGCCGGGACAGTCATTAACCACAATAGGCGTTTTCCCCATTGCCTGAGCGTAAGAGACGGTCTTCGCCACAGCTACATCACTGGATTTTTCACCACGAATCACCTCAACCAATGGCATTTTATGAACTGGATTAAAGAAATGCATACCGACAAAATTCTCTGGGCGCTTAAGTCCTGTTGCTAATTCAGTAATAGAAATGGTCGATGTATTAGAGGTTAAAACAGCGCTGTCATTAATATGGTTTTCTGTTTCAGCCAGCACTGCTTTTTTCACATTCATATTTTCAACAACAGCTTCAACCACTAGATCAACATTTCCGAACTCACCATAACTTAATACAGGCACAATTGAATTGAGTCCTAGCATGGCTTTTTCAGCTGTTAAACGTCCGCGGCCAACTTGACCACCGAACAGTTTGTTTGCTTCACTTAGTCCTAAATCAAGTGCGTCTTGACGAATATCTTTCATGATAATAGGTGTGCCTTTAGAGGCAGACTGATAAGCAACACCTCCTCCCATGATACCCGCACCTAACACGGCGGCTTGTTTAACTTTTCTATTTTCTGGCGTCAGTACGTTAGCAATAAGTGTGCTCGCGTTTTTCTTAATTTGTTGATCGCTTAAAAACAGATTCACCAATGCTTTAGCAACAGGGGTTTTCGCCATTTTCACAAAACCGGCTATTTCTGTCTCACAGGCTTTTTCAAAAGGTTGGCTAATACTTTTTTCCATGGATTTAATAACAGCCATAGGCGCAGGATAATGTTTACCTGCTTTAGCACCAACCACACCACGCACCGACTCAAATATCATCATTTTTTCGATGGGAGAAAACACCATAGGAGCTGTTTCTTCTACACGTCGAGCCATGTAATCTAACTTGCCAGTAGCCGCTTGCTCAACAAGATGAAATGCAGACTCAACCACTTTGTTTACGGGAACAACTGCATCAACAGCACCGTCTTTTAATGCAACATCAGCACGTTTTTGTCCACCGCCACAAATCCATTCACAGGCATTGTCGACACCAATTATTCGAGGTAAGCGCACAGTACCTCCCCATCCTGGATAAATACCAAGCTGTGTTTCAGGCAAACCCACTTTCGCAGTTTCTGCCATCACGCGATAATCACATGCCAAGGCGATTTCAAAACCGCCACCCAGAGCAATCCCGTTAATGGCAACCACTGTGGGACAAGGTAAAGTAGCAATTTCATTAAATATTTTATGCGTGATGCGTAAATTATCCGCTAACACATCATCCTCTAATTCAAACCAAGACATGAATTCGGTAATATCAGCGCCCACAACAAAAACGTCTTTAGCACTGCTAAACACCACGCCTTTTAATGCAGTGTCTGACGTGCCTTTTGAAATAGAAAGGGCGTGTAATTTTGTTACAACTTCACTTAACTCTGTCAAAGTCAAACGGTTAAACTTATTAACTGACTCACCTTGTAAATCCAAAGTGACCAAAGCAATACCCGATGGTTGTTGCTCTGCTTTTATGGCTTGCCCATCAAAAATCATCTTAACTTCCACCTTTATTAATTTGATCTGCCTGCTTTATAGTGACTTTTCTAGTTCTGGAACCACATCAAATAAATCAGCTACCAAGCCATAATCTGCCACTTGAAAAATAGGCGCTTCTTCATCTTTGTTAATAGCGACTATGACCTTAGAGCTTTTCATACCAGCCAAATGTTGTATCGCACCCGATATTCCAACCGCAATGTATAAATCTGGAGCCACTGTTTTACCGGTCTGCCCTACTTGTAAATCATTTGGGACATAACCCGCATCAACAGCGGCACGAGAAGCACCAACAGCAGCGCCTAATTTATCTGCTAAGCTATCGAGCAATTTGAAATTATCGCCGCTGCCCATACCACGACCACCCGACACAATAATACTCGCCGAGGTTAATTCAGGCCGATCTGAAACAGCTAATTCTTCACCAATAAATCGGCTTTTCTCTGATTCAATCACTTGATCTAAAACAATAATTTCAGCCGAACCACCGTCTGCACTAACGGGATCAAATCCAGTTGCTCGAATCGTCATAACCTTAACGCTGTCTGTAGATATCACCGTAGCAATCGCATTGCCTGCGTAAATCGGCCGAACAAACGTATCATCACTCTTCACAGCCACCACATCAGATAATTGGGCAACATCAAGCAGCGCGGCTACACGAGGTAACATATTCTTTCCTGTTGTCGTTGCTGGCGCTAAAACATGGCTATAATTAGCGGCTATATCTATCACTAACTTACTGACACTTTCAGCCAGCTGGTGTTCATAAACACTATTGTTTGCCAATAAAACTTTATTTACTCCAGACACTTTTGCTGCCATTTCTGCAACATTCTGGCAATTACTGCCAGCAACCAGTAAGTCAATGTCACCTCCAATTTGGGTAGCGGCTTCTAAAGTGTTAAGAGTGGCTGCTTTTAAAGTGGTGTTATCATGTTCCGCAATAACTAAAATACTCATGCGATCACCTTTGCTTCATTTTTAAGTTTCTCAACTAACTCCGCTACCGAAGCCACTTTCACGCCACCTTGACGTTCTTCTGGTGGTGTCACAGACACTATGTTGATATTTGAAACAACAGAAACACCTAGTTCTTCTGCCGTTTTCACCTCTAGAGGTTTCTTTTTGGCTTTCATGATATTGGGCAGTTTTATAAAGCGTGGTTCATTTAACCGTAAGTCGGTTGTTACCACAGCGGGCAGAGTCACACCCAATGTTTGTAGACCACCATCAATTTCTCGAATAACGTGCGCTTCACCCTTTTCTATTGTGATCTTTGAGGCAAAGGTTGCTTGAGGGATATCTAACAAAGCCGCTACCATTTGCCCTGTTTGGTTATTATCCGAATCAATGGCCTGTTTGCCCATAATGATCAAATCAGGTTCTTCTTCTTTTGCTATAGCAACAATGCACTTAGCAACAATTAGGGAATCAATACCGTCATCTGTTTCTACTTGAATAGCTCGATCAGCGCCTAAAGCCAGTGCCGTTCTTAAGGTTTCTTGGCACGTTTTAGACCCGATAGACAGCACCACAATATCACTAGCAATGCCTTGCTCTTTAAGACGTACGGCTTCTTCTACTGCAATCTCACAAAATGGATTAATAGACATTTTAACATTGGCTAGTTCTACGCCTTTATTATCGGCTTGCACTCTGACTTTGACGTTATAATCGACAACACGCTTTGCAGTAACGAGTATTTTCATACTTCCTTCCTTCTGTGATAATTTCTCTAAAGAATCGCATCTAAAAAGTCATTTCTAGATCGTTTGCTATTTGTTAGCTATTCATAGCACCATAAAATAAATTTTATGACGTAAATTTATTTTGATATATCCATCTTAATTTCTACGCGTTTTACATCAATGACAAAAAAGCCGCTGTTAACTGACAAAAAAAACCAGTTATTCTTTTCGGTGAATATTGGAATTACTGTTCATTCTGCTGACATACTGCAAATTAAGATGTACGTTTTTTAGTGTAGGCTATTTACTTCAATATGCTTGATTTTTAACCATATTTGCGTTTTATAAGGAAGGAAGTTGAAAGAAGCTAGGAAAGTACTCCCTAGCTCAATTATCAATGAAGATTTTCTTCTCGTAAGGCACGACGAAGTACTTTACCCACATTGGTTTTAGGCAATTCTGCACGTATTTCAATGTGTTTCGGCACTTTATAAGCCGCTAATTCTTTTCGACAAAATTGACGAACCTCATCAACATCAAACATTTTATTTGTGTCATATAGCACCACAAAAGCTTTGACTAGCTCACCACAACTCTCATCAGCAACACCAATAACCGCTGCTTCAAGAATATCAGGATGGCTACAAAGACAATCTTCAACCTCTGCTGGATAAACATTAAAGCCAGACACAACAACCATATCTTTTGCTCTATCAACAATTTTGATGTAACCATCTTTTTGTTGCAGCCCAATATCACCGGTAATTAAGTAGTTATCTGCCGTCATTACTTCTTGAGTCGCTGTTTCATTATTCCAATAGCCTTGCATCACTTGAGGGCCATGTACACAAAGCATTCCAGCGTCACCTTGAATTACCTCATTACCTTCATCATCAATAAATTTAACCTGCGTTTCAGGAACCGGTATACCAATAGTCCCTATCTGTTCAGCACCAAAAGGGTTGAATGCAACAACGGGAGAAGTTTCCGTTAATCCATAACCTTCCACAATTTTATTGTTGGTGACCTTTTCCCATTCCTCCGCCGCCGCGTGTGTTAGTGGCATGCCACCCGAAGCGGTTGTTTTTAACGTACTAAAATCCAGTTTTACAAAGTCTGAGTTCTTACAAAGAGCAACAAACAACGTATTGAGACCAATAAAGCCAGTAAACGGCCACTTACTAAGTTCTTTCACAAAACCCAATATATCGCGAGGATTAGGAATTAAAACCGTATGAGCTCCCAACTGTAACAACGTAAGTCCATGAATAAGGAAAGCATAAACGTGATACATCGGTAACGGCGCAATAAAAAGCTCTTCTCTTGGTAGGCAACGGCTGCCTAAACGGATTGCTAATTGATTCATATTAGCAATCAAGTTAGCGTGCGTTAATATAGCGCCTTTGGCTACACCCGTTGTGCCTCCTGTATATTGCAACACAGCCAGATCACTTAATGTTTTTGGAACAATAAAAGCTTTATAATTCGAGCCTTGATCCAGTACTTGGTTTAATGTTTTGGCCATTGGAAGGTGATAAGCCGGCACCATTTTTTTTACATATTTAACAACACTATTGATTAATAGCCGTTTAGGCTGAGGATGAAAATCAGCTATTTCGGTAATAATAACCTCTTTGAGAGAAGGAACATGTGGCAGGACTTTTTCAACATTGTGCGCCATGTTTGCAAATACAACGACGGCTTTTACACCGGCGTCAGCAAATTGATGTTGCAGCTCTTTTGGTGTGTATAGAGGGTTAGTATTTACAATAACCAACCCTGCTTTTATAGCACCAAAAACAACGACAGGGTATTGGATAACATTAGGAAGTTGTACCGCAATACGATCGCCGGGCGTTAAGTCAGTTTCATTTTGTAGGTACGCCGCAAAGTTATCCGATTTTTCATTTAGCTCTCGATAACTTAAGGTACGGCCAACGCTAGTAAAGGCAGGCAAATCTGCAAAGTCACCACACGCTTTTTGAAATACCTCTATAACAGACTGAAAACCATGTGGGTTCAATTCTTCAGGTATCCAGTTTCCATGCTGTTTTTCTGTATTTGATTTGGTCGACATAAACAACCACCTTTTTTTTATTTTTTATATAAAGAAGAGCTAACCTATCACCAAATAATAACGCACAACCACATAATAAGTTCTTGACTACCTTATTGGGGGAATATCTGCGTTAATTTGGTTGCTAACATGATATCTCCCTCAGCACGAATTTTCCCTTGCATAAAAGCGGCCATACCATCCAATTCACCACTCATAACATCTTTTAGTGTTTCTAAATCCATAGCTAACGTGACGGTGGCATCATCATGTTCACCCGCTGCAAGCGCACAGGTACCTTCATTAATAGCGATGTTATAGTTATCTGCATCATCTAAATCAAACTGAAAGACAGCCTCCATATCATCCGCTACATTCACATCAAAACGCTCAACCATTGAATCAAATATTGTTTTAGAATCACTCATCATATACTTCCTAAAATAATGTGAGACTTTTACACGATTATTGTGTTTACCAAGACGTCGTTAAAAATGGACTCAAAATACTCATTTATGAACTATAAACAGCACTTCGCGACTATTTTCGCCTTGTCTTTGTTTCATTTATCACATCGTGCAAAGGTCTCAATGTTAATTGAACACTTCATATACCTGTCTTACCTGCTACCGGCTACCGGCTACCGGCTACCGGCTACCGGCTACCGGCTACCTGCTACCTGCTACCTGCTAGACTTATTATTAACAAGACACTGTAAATCTATTATCGTTGCAGTAATCTACAAATATAAAAAGTCTGCTTCATCCATTGCTAATAAATTATCAGCGCCAGAGAGCATAGCTTCAACATGACTTAACGTACGAGGCAAGATGCGTTGGTAATAAAAATCCGCTGTTTGTAGTTTCGCTTTATAAAAACTGGTGTCTTCTGCGCCCATATCTATTTTTTCTTGCGCAACGACAGCCATTCTTGCCCAGAAGTAAGCCAAGACAATATATCCAGAATACATAAGGTAATCTACCGAAGCCGCACCCACTTCATCCTTATTCATCATCGCTTTCATACCAATTTTAAGAGTTATATCTCCCCATTCCTTATTCAATTTTGTTAATGCTGTCGTGTATTTTTTGGTTTTTTTGTTATCTTCATTTGCTTTGCAAAATTTATGAATAATTTTTGTGAATCGCTTTAATGTCGCACCTTGTGTTAATAAGACTTTTCGCCCTAATAAATCTAGCGCCTGAATCCCCGTAGTACCTTCATACAACATAGAAATACGACAATCACGGACATTTTGCTCCATACCCCATTCGGCAATATAACCATGCCCCCCATAAACTTGCATACCTAAGTTAGACGCTTCAAAACCGGTTTCTGTTAAAAAGGCTTTGGCGATTGGTGTGAGTAAGGACATTAACTCATCGGCTTCTGCTTTTTCATCATCCGTACCTTGCTTTACTTTATCCACCAGCATAGAACAATAATGAATGAAGGCTCGTCCCCCTTCCGCAAAGGCTTTCTGTGTTAGCAGCATACGACGTACATCAGGGTGAACAATAATAGGATCAGCTGCTTTATCAGGTGCTTTTACACCAGATAAAGATCGCATTTGCAGACGATCACGAGCATAAGCCACTGAATTCTGTAACGCCCATTCACTGTGCGCTAGCCCTTGTAAAGCAGTACCAATACGCGCCGTATTCATAAAGGTAAACATGCAGTTTAAGCCTTTATTTTCTGGACCGATTAAATAGCCTTTAGCACCATCGAAGTTCATGACACACGTAGCGTTACCATGAATGCCCATTTTATGTTCGATTGAACCACAAGACAGTGCGTTACGGTCGGCCTTCTCACCGGCGTCATCAACATTGAATTTAGGTACCACAAATAAAGAAATGCCTTTTGTACCTTCTGGGGCGCCAACAATACGAGCCAACACAATATGAACAATATTTTCTGCAAAGTCGTGTTCACCTGCAGAAATAAAAATTTTAGTGCCAGAGATAGTATAAGAACCATCATCTTGCAGCTCAGCCTTGGTTTTTAACAAACCCAAATCTGTACCACAATGAGATTCTGTGAGGCACATTGTGCCAGTCCATTCACCCGAGACAAGTTTAGTCAGATAAGTTTGTTTTTGTTCGGCTGTACCATGCGATTCAAGTGTATTCATCGCACCATGACTCAAACCGGGATACATACTCCAAGACCAGTTCGCACTTGACAACATTTCTGTCACTATCAGCCCAAGTGATTCCGGTAAACCTTGGCCTCCAACGGCTTCTGGATGGGCTAAAGAAGGCCAACCACCCTCAACAAATTGCGCATACGCTTCCTTAAAACCATCTGGAGTCGTCACCACACCATCATTAAAGGTACAACCTTGCTGGTCACCAATACGGTTTAATGGCGACAATACCTTTTCTGCAAATTTTGCCCCTTCTTCTAGGATAGCCATCACCATATCGGGCGTGGCTTCTTCGGCACCAGCCAAATTCTCATAGTGACTGCTAATATTTAATACGTCCTCAATAACAAATTTAATATCACGTAGCGGCGCTTTATATTCAGGCATGTCTTACCCTCTTCATGTGTTTGTTCATCTCATTCTATTACAAGAAATATAGCTAACAGAATCATCTATTCTTATATGGCTCTCAATAACAAAAGCCTTCAATTGTGCTAACAAATATAGGCAAATGCACACTAACGTATTCAAATAATTTAGCGACTATGTTTTAAATAATCTTACTCAATAGACGATAGACCGCTTTTGGCTGAAATCAAGAATTTGCTGAAAAAGGTGGCTATTAAACAAAGCAAAGGGATAAAGAAAAAAGACAGGGCACATTAAAAACGATTGTTAATAAAGAAGGCTTTTCGACATAAGCATCTACAGGAAACAAAAAAGTCTATATAGAAGAGGCCTTTGCACGATGTTACGAGCAAAGCTAAGACGAGTCAAAAATGAGCATTTCGAGTCTATTTTGAACAACGTATTAGCAAACACAGTAGTCGTGCAAAGGTCTATAGAAATGAAAAGATTACAAAAACGTATTCATTACTAGGTTTTTGCAAGCTTTATATTACAACTGATCTAACCCTTGTTTAAAGCCTTCTAGTAGATCTTCGGTATCTTCAATACCAATAGAACAACGAATCATTTGTTCGCTAATACCGGCTTTAGCTCTATTTTCTGGACCCATTTCATAAAAAATAGTACTTGCCATGGGTAATGCTAAGGTACGGTTATCGCCTAAATGCGTGGCATTGATGATGATATCAATGGAATCCAGCAACTGAGCACAATCATAACCTGCTTTTAAGTCAAAGCTGAGAATCGTGCCATAGTGCTTAAACCAGTGAGTGGCTTTTTCGTATTGAGTGTGAGAAGGCAGACCCGGGTAGTAAACGCTGTCGATTTTATCGTGAGCGTCTAACATTTGCGCTAAGGCCAGTGCATTAGCACATGACCGATCCATACGTAACGCCATGGTTTCAGCACCCACTGCAATTTGATAAGCGCCGTCTGAACTAAGTGATGCGCCCATATCTCGTAACGCTTTTTTCTTTATCTGAGTGAGTGCCCACTTACTGTTGTCACCTTTTCGATAAGCCTCAAAAATATTAGGGTAATTAGACCAATCGTACAGTCCAGTCTCGGTGACTGCTCCACCCAATACCGTGCCATGACCACAAAAGTATTTAGACAAGCTGTTCATCACTAAACTGGCCTTGGCTCTAATGGGCTGAAATAAATAAGGTGATGTCATGGTATTATCAACAAAATAAACCAGTTTTTGTTGCTCGCACCAATCACCTATTGCAACTAGGTCAGCGATTTGTGTGCCAGGATTAGAAAGTGTTTCTACAAATACCATAAGGGTATTATCTTGTTTAGCCGCGATCACTTCATTAACGTCGGTAGCATCCACTAAAGTCACTTCAATACCAAAGTTTTCCAATGTCG
>Ga0308007_10000364_pt1 | contig 20661 bp, 15 predicted proteins | sample Neamet71_FD_203152 | JGI IMG/M metagenome (GOLD analysis project Ga0308007, IMG submission 203152) | Marine microbial communities from water near the shore, Antarctic Ocean - #71 | ecosystem: Environmental > Aquatic > Marine > Unclassified | place: Southern Ocean | collected 2014-06-07
AACCGTTGTTGTTTTGCGAGGGCAAAGATACTCACTCTTTTTTAATAAACAACTAATATATTATGAAATTAATACAACTTAACTCCATACTACTCACTTACAGTTATTTAGGTGATGTTATTAATTAAAACTATTTTGAATATGACTTATGTAAATTTTATATCCACAATAAACGAAGTATATTTAGCTATAAATACGTAAATTATTAAGGAATCATAGTTACTTAAAATAAAAAAAATATTATTCTTTAACTATACAATAAATCATCTAAAATCTCATTAATATAATTATATTCGTCTTTACATTACAGGGTGAAGAGTTTTAATACCAATTAAAATCCAAAATGAACGAAATAAATCATATATTTGAAAGTATCTTGTTATTTTAATAAGATCGATATCAAAATTTTGTTCATACATATAAGTTGAGCTAAATTTTCTCTTTAAAAATACACAATAAAAAATGGAGTATGATTACATTATAGTTGGGAGTGGTTTTGGAGGATCAGTTAGCGCTTTAAGATTGTCCGAAAAAGGATACAAAGTTTTGGTGGTTGAAAAAGGAAAATGGTTTGCTGCAAAAGATTTTCCAAAAACTAATTGGAATTTTAGAAAATGGCTTTGGTTACCTGGCATCAGATTCTTTGGTATCATGAAACTATCCATTTTTAAACATGTTGCTGTTCTATCTGGAACAGGTGTTGGTGGAGGTTCATTAGTCTATGCCAATACATTGCCCATTCCAAAACCAACTTTTTTCAAAACAGGAAGTTGGAGTAAGCTTAACGATTGGGAAACCGAATTAAAACCCTATTATAGCCAAGCATTGAAAATGCTTGGAGCAACCAAAAACCCAAAATTGTTTGACGGCGATATTGGACTAAAAAAAGTTGCCAAAAAGTTGAAACTGGAAGATAAATTTGACACCACTACTGTAGCTGTCTATTTTGGTGAAGAAAACATAACTAAAGACGACCCCTATTTTGATGGTATGGGCCCCAAAAGAACTGGTTGTAATTATTGTGGAGCTTGTATGACAGGTTGTAGAAATAATTCTAAAAACACTTTAGACAAAAACTATTTATACTTAGCTCAAAAAAAGGGTGCAAAAATACTTGCCGAACATGAAGTATATAATGTGAAACCGATACAAACTGAAGATGGTTCAAATGGTTATGAAGTGGCTTTAAAAACGAGTACAAAAGTTATTACTAAAAGGCAAACCATAAAAACTAAAGGTGTTATTTTTTCTGGTGGCGTCTTAGGAACTGTAAAACTTTTACTAAAACTAAAAAAAAGTTCACTACCTTATATTTCAGGTAAACTGGGACAAGATATAAGAACCAATAATGAAACCTTAGTCAGTGTGTCAACTCTTGAAAAAGACAAGAACTTTTCAAAAGGTGTAGCCATTGGTAGTATTTTAGATACAGATGAAAACAGTCACTTAGAAATAGTTAGGTATTCTGAAGGTTCAAATGCATGGAAGCTAATACATTTACCTTATGTAACAGGTCGTAATGTGTTTATTAGATTAGGTAAAGTACTTTTTGCATTAGTGAAATCTCCTGTCAATTATTTCAAAATATATTTTGTTAATAGTTGGGCAAAAAAAACGGTCGTACTTCTTTTTATGCAAACTTTAGACAGTACACTTAAATTTAAAAGTACTATTTTTGGTACTATGAGTTCTACCTTAAGTTCAGGTAAAAAACCTACTCCTTTTATTCCAGAATCTGTTAAATTAATTAAAGAATATAGTAAAGCTGTAAATGGTGTTAGTACTTCATTTGCTCTAGAAACCATTGCAGGAATTCCATCAACCGCACATATTTTAGGTGGTGCAGTTATGGGAGAAAATCCATCAGAAGGTGTAATTGATAAAAACAATGCTATTTTTGGATACCAAAACCTTTATGTGATTGACGGTTCAATGATTTCATCAAACCCTGGCGTAAATCCATCATTATCTATCACAGCTATTGCTGAACACGCTATGGATAAAATAAAAGTAAAAACTAACTAGATCACAACATATGAAGTCTATAATTAAAACCATAAAAATAATACTTCTTTTTAGCATACTAGGCTTAATAATCACAACGCTACTATTTGGTCATTCTGACATTCCTTTGGATGAATTGAAAGCAAAATACACACAGCCGGCCTCTTTATTTGTTGAAATTGAAGGAATGGATGTTCACTATGTGGATGAAGGAAACCAAAACGATACGTTACCAATTGTTCTAATTCATGGTACAGGTTCCAATTTACAAACATTTGATGGTTGGGCTAATAGTTTAAAGACAACAAGAAGAGTTATCAGGATGGATATACCTGCATATGGTTTAACAGGTCCATTCCCGAATAGAGATTACTCAATTGCTCATTACACAAAATTTATAACTCAATTTTTAAATGCTATAAATGTTAAACAGTGTGTATTAGGTGGAAATTCATTGGGTGGCCAAATTGCTTGGAATGTTGCTTTAAAACAACCAGACATAGTTACAAAATTAATTTTAATTGATGCTGCGGGACATCATATAGACTCCAGAAATATTCCAATCGCTTTTATATTGGCTAGCATTCCTGTAATAGATAAACTTTGTATATACATCACACCACGTTTTATAGCACGATTAAGTTTAGAAAGTGTGTATTTCAATAAATCAAAAGTAACAGACGTTTTAGTTGACAGGTACTTTGAACTAACATTAAGAGCTGGTAATCGCCAGGCATTTGTGGACCGTTTAAATACAGCTCCTGACACCACATCTTATAAAAGTCTCAATAAAATTCAACAACCTACTCTTTTACTTTGGGGTAAGGATGATCTTTTAATTCCAATTGACCATGCTATTAAATTTCAAAAAAACATACCTAATAACACGCTTGTAATTTTAGAAAAACTTGGACATACACCAATGGAAGAAAGCCCTATTGAAAGCTTAAATCCGGTACTTTATTTTTTAAAACAGCCTTAAATGTAAAAATTCGGTTAGTTAACAGATGTACGAAATAAAACTAGCTCAATTTATTGATTCAACATCAACCTTAACAAAAATGAGTCATTAATTCCTTTTTACTAGAAGCTGATACTAAAACGGTACTGCCGTCAGACATGATGGCTTCTCCAACTTTTCCTTTTTTATATTTTATAATGTGGTCTAAGTTTAACAAGTGAGACTTGTGGGTTCTTAAAAATCCAAAATCAGATAACAGTCCTTCATAAAACTTTAATGTTTTAGACATAGTATATTTTTCTCCACCTTCAATAAATAGAATCGTATAATTGTCAGACGCTTCTGCACGGACAATATTTTTAATTTTAACGACTTCAAAACCGTCCATTTGTGGCAGCACTATTTTTTGCTCACGGTTACTAATACTTTTAATGTTGTCGGCTAAAATTTTGGTATTAACATTTTCTACATTATTTAGAATTTTTTCTTGCACTTTATCTACTGCAGCTACTAATTCATCAATATCTATTGGTTTTAACAAATAAGCTGAAGCTGATAAATTAATTGCTTTAATGGCATAATCACTAAAAGCTGTAATAAAAATAACTTCAAATGTAATATCAGATAACTTCTCCAACAAATCGAATCCATTTCCAAAAGGCATTTCAATGTCTAAAAACACAATATCAGGGTTATGCTCTTGAATTAATGCTTTCCCATCATTAATATTTGAAGCTTCTGCAAGTACCTCAACGTTTTGACAATAAGTAGCTAAATAATTACGTAAGATCTCTCTACTAATTTCTTCATCTTCAATAATAATTGCCTTACATTTTTCCATGCTTAATATAATTTTACATTTACAGCTGTTCCAGGTTCATCAGAATTATCTTTGTCTAAAATAGTGATTTCTAATTTCTTTTTAAATACAGAACGAATCAATTCTAATCTATTTTCAATGTTTTTAATCCCTGTAGATTTCATCTTTTTTTGATTAGATGTTTTAATTTCCATAGAAGCTTGTCGCCCAATACCATCATCAGTTATAAAAACATCAATACAGTTGGTGTTTTGTACAAAGCGAATATCTAAGTTTCCTTTCTCTTTTTTATACCTTAAGCCATGCCAAATTGCATTTTCAATAAAGGGCTGTAATAACATGGGTGGAATTTGATATTCGTCTAAATTAATTTTTGAATCAATTGTAAATGTGAAATCAAAGTGGCTGTTAAACCTAAAATGTTCTAAATTTAAATACAATTTCAATATCTGAATTTCTTTAGCTAAAGGAATAAAATCATGTTGCGAACATTCTAAAACCTCTCGCATTAATTTAGAAAACTCAGCTAAATATTTATTAGCTGAACGTTCATCTTTTTTAGCAATAAAACTATTCACTGAATTTAATGAGTTAAAAATAAAATGAGGATTCATTTGACTTCTTAGTGATTTTAAAATCAGTAATTCGTTATTTTTTTGTTGTTGCTTTCTACTTCTAAACAGGAAAAAAGTTAAGGCCCCAATAATTAATAGTCCACCTAATAAAAGGTAGGTTATGGTTAATTGTTTTTGAATAGTTGCATCTTTAACAACTTGTTCTCTTTTTAAAATGTCAATCATTTTTTCATTCAATTCTCTGTCCTTCTCCATTAATAATAATTTATTTTCGGACAGTTTTAAGTTCTCCACTTTTGAGGATTGAATACTATTTTGTTTTTCTTTATTAATTAAAAATGAATCTAAAAGTTTTTCATATTTAGTAGTTTCAATTTCTGCTTTATCATCAAGTCCATTTTGTTCATAGACCTCAGCCAACGTTTTAATAAAGTTTATTTTTTCAATCGAATTCTCTTCTTTGTCAACAATAGCTATATTTGAATTTAACAAATTCAAGGCTTTCTTTTTTTTACCTTGTTTTGCATATTCAAGAGACAAATTAGTCGTGTTTATAAACATTGAATTTGAATTCCCCCTATTCGAATTATAGCTATAGGCTTGCTCCTGGGTTTGAATTTCAGAATTAATATCTTTCTTTTTTTTATATAATTCAGTTAAAGCATCAAAGGCATAATTTGCTAAATCATCTTTATTGGATTTATTAGCTAAAGCTTCAGCTTCAATATAAAATTGCTCAGCTTGATCTACTTCATTTTCTTGTTCTGCTACTTTACCTAATCCAATTAATGATTTAATTTTTAACACCGTTCCAAAAACATTGTCTGTATTACTGTAAACTTCTGAATATATTGTTTTCGCCTTTCCATAATCGTTTTGAGCATGATAAACTTCTGCTATCTCATAATTAATTTCAATTTGTCTAATTGGGCTTTTAAAAAGTTTAGATTTAGCTAGCGCTTTTTCATATCTGCTTATCGCTTGATTATATTTTTTTAAAATCTTATATGTTTCACCTAGTTTTAGGTATAAGTTTAATGTTTCTCTATTCTCTTTTATTTTTTCATAAATCACTAATGCCTTTATAAATTTTGATAAAGCCAAATCGTAATTTGTTAGTGAATAGTTAATATCACCCAGAATCCTATAAGCTAAAGCCTCTTCTTTTTCAAATGTACCTTCAATAGCTAACATTAAATTATTTTCAATTAATGTTAATGCTTTTGACAAGTCGGTTTCATAAATAGACTCAGCTAAAAGCAGATTTTTTTCCACCTTTTTTTTGTCAATTTTAGATGATTTAGAATAGGATGAACCTAATTTAGATTGGGCTGTAACAAAGTTGAAACCCAGCATTAAAATTAAATATGTAAACAGATATTTTTTCATTGATGTGATAAAAATACTACTTTTTTATTTAGTGATATCCAATTTAGCTACAATAATCTACTCATAAATAGACCTAAACTAATTCAAAACACTAGTTCACTCATTTTAAAGATGGTTTCCCTTTTTATGACTTTTATATTACTCAAAACTGTAGTTAATTTGTAACATAAAATTAAATATTATGAAAAATTTAAGAAAACACAAAGTAAGCATTAGTCTAATATGCATGACAGCATTATTATTATCATGTAATAGTTATGCTGCAACCAACACAAACAGTTCAAAGTTAAAACAACACACAACAATATTAACCCCATCAATTACAGGAACAACAAGTAACACAATAAAAATTGCGCTTTTATTAGATACCAGTGGAAGTATGAGTGGATTATTAGAACAAGCCAAGTCTCAGTTATGGACGATTGTAAATGAATTAGCATTTGCTAAAAAAGACAATGTAAATGCAAAATTAGAAATTGCACTTTACCGTTACGGAAGTGGTGGAGGTAGCCAAGCAGGTTATGTTGAAAAGCTATTACCCTTAACGTCTGACTTAGATGAATTGTCTGAAAAACTATTTGCGCTACGTACAAGTGGAGGTTCTGAATATTGTGGTCACGCCATTCAATCAGCAACTAATCAATTAGATTGGAACACAAATAATAACGAATTAAATTTGGTATTCATTGCTGGAAACGAACCTTTTACTCAAGGTGGTGTTGACTATAAAGAAGCGTGTTCAAAAGCTTTAGCAAAACAAATAACAGTTAATACTATTTTTTGTGGTGATTACAATCAAGGTATTCAATCAGAATGGCAAACCGGTGCAAAATTAACTGAAGGTGCTTACATGAATATTGATATGAATAAAAAAACTATTTATGTAGCAACACCTTATGATGATGCTATAGCAAATTTAAATACAAAATTGAATGCAACTTATATTGGGTATGGTTCAACTGGTAAATCTAAAAAAAGCTTGCAATCGTCTCAAGATGCGAATTCAAACTCTTACAGTATCTCAAATATGGTGAATAGAACGGTATCAAAAAGTAACCATTTATATTCAAATTCTAGTTGGGATTTAGTAGATGCTTCAAAAGATGAAAACTTTAACATTGAAAAAGTTGACACTAAAACTTTACCAAAAGAAATGCAGACTATGACGGCAACAGATAAACAAGTTTACATTGCCAAAAAAACAAAAGAAAGAGCAACGATTACTGCTGAAATAAATAATTTAAACGTAAAAAGATTGGCCCATATTAAAGCTCAGTCAGGTAATTCTGAGTCTGCATCATTAGATAATGTCATGATTAGCGCCATAAAAAAACAAGCCATTGCAAAGGGTTACAGTTTTAATGCCCCTGCACTTGATTTGCCATATACTAAAGCTGATGTTGATTTTGATTATTTTGAAACGGTAACAGCTGAAGCAAAAATTAACAGATCAACTAGGTTAGTTAATTATGCTACCTTTTTACAATATTCAAACCAACCTAATACTATTATTTTGGATACACGTTCAAAAATGAGATATGATAAAATGCACATTAAAGGTGCTATTCATATTAATTTCTCAGATTTTACGCAAGACTATTTAGCAGAAATGATTCCTGATAAAAATACAAGAATATTAATTTACTGTAATAATAATTTTGCCCAAGACAGTCCATTAATTATTCAAAACTTTGCGACTAAGATGGTCTATCCAGAAATAATTAAGTCAATCGACTCAGGTCAATTAAATGGTAATCCAAAACCTAATACATTAGCCTTAAACATTCCTACTTACATTAACTTATTTGGATATGGTTACCAAAATGTATATGAATTAAATGAATTGGTAAGCTCTGGTAGACTTGATTTAGAATTAGAAGGAACAGATGTGAAATAAGACCGCTTTGCTATTAGATGATAGACTGATGAATTTTGTCTAACAGAAAAAGTTGAATGTCAGTTCGATTGTTTTCAATAAAGGCTATCGCCTTTATTGAAAATGTATCGAGAACAGATAGCATAAAAGAGAAGGTTATTCTTGACTGTCTTTTGAAAATAAGATTCCTTTAACAACCGGAACATGTCAAAAATTAGAACATTCAGGTTTTCAAGTATTTAGTCAACGTACATTTTACAATTGATGTTTTAGTAATGATATTGTCCATTTAGAACACCATTTCAAACTATTCAATCACCAATAAATATTTAAAAATATTTTAAGTAAACTAGCACCACTGAGATGCATCATTCAATAATAACTAATTAACTATTAATCTGATAAACTATTACACTTAAAAAGCTTATATTTGCCTTTTTAAAAAATCAACAAGATGAATGAGTTAACAGCTATTACACCAATTGATGGTAGATACAGAAGTAAAGTAGAAAATTTAGGAAATTATTTTTCTGAGTTTGCACTAATTAAATATAGAGTTTTAGTAGAAGTTGAGTACTTCATTGCTATGGCTGAAAAAGGTGCAGGATTAATGTCAGAGTTTCCTAAAGATAAATATGATGACTTACGTGGTTTATATGAGAACTTTACTGAAGAAGATGCTTTAAAAGTTAAGGCTACTGAACGTGTAACAAATCATGATGTAAAAGCTGTTGAGTATTTAGTAAAAGAAAAATTAAGCGATTTAGGTTTAAGTAAATTTGAAGAATACATTCACTTTGGTTTAACATCTCAAGATATTAACAATACGGCGATTCCTTTATCAATTAAAGAAGCAGTAGAAGATGAATACCTTCCAGCTTTAAATCAAGTTATTGATTTATTAAGAGATTTCTCTAAAGAATGGAAAGACATTCCAATGTTAGCTCGTACACACGGTCAACCAGCTTCACCTACTCGTTTAGGTAAAGAATTTCAAGTTTTTGTTGAACGTTTACAAATTCAAAAGGAACGTTTTATGTCTATTCCTTTTTCTGCTAAATTTGGTGGTGCTACAGGAAACTTAAATGCACATTTAGTTGCTTTTCCTAATGATAACTGGGTAGATTTTGCTAACGATTTTGTTAACGAAACTTTAGGTTTAGACAGAAGTCAAACCACTACACAAATTGAGCACTATGATAATTTAGCTGCATTATTTGATGGAATGAAACGTATTAACACAATCATTTTAGATTTAAATAGAGATTTATGGACGTACATCTCTATGGATTACTTTAAACAAAAATTAAAAGAAGGAGAAATAGGATCGTCAGCAATGCCGCATAAAGTAAACCCTATTGATTTTGAAAATTCTGAAGGAAATATTGGTTTAGCAAATGCTATATTTGAACACTTATCAGCTAAATTACCTGTATCAAGATTACAGAGAGATTTAACTGATTCAACTGTTTTAAGAAACGTTGGTTCACCATTTGCACATACTTTAATTGCATTTAACTCTACATTAAAAGGGTTAAGTAAATTATTATTGAATGAAGCTAAATTAAACCAAGACTTAGAAAACAATTGGGCAGTAGTTGCGGAAGCAATTCAAACTGTTTTAAGACGTGAAGGTTTTGATAAGCCATACGAAATGTTAAAAGGTTTAACTAGAACTAATACTGGAATTAACAAAGAAAGTATTCAAGCCTTTATTGAATCGTTAAACATATCTGACGACTTAAAAGCAGAATTAAAACAAATTACACCACAAAACTTTACTGGAATTAACTTAGTTTCGTAAACCGTTTTTTGATCCTATTAAAAGTGCAATTGTTAATTAACAGTTGCACTTTTTTATTTTAAATTAAAAGAAATGATTGTTGTGTATTGAAATTTGAATTTGTAACTTGCAAACTGTTGAATTTTAAACTTAAACAATGAGACCTTTATATATTTTCTTTAAAACAATTATGAGTTATGGCTTGCGTGTGTTTTTTAGAAGAACAATTATTATAAACCCTAGAAAAAAATATAGAGATCAATCTATTAATGTTGTTAATCACCCTAGTGCTCTAATGGATCCAGTGGTAATTGCTCAACTTCAAAGACCAATTGTTTTTTTCATGACAAGAGGAGACGTATTTAATCCACTCACAACTCCAATATTAAGTTCGGTTCATTCATTACCCATTTTTAGACGTATAGAGAATGGTCCTGATTCTGGAGAGAAAAACAAAGTTGTTTTTCAAAAAGCATATGAAGCTCTGGACTCTAGACGATCTATTATGATTTTTGGAGAAGGTTATACTGATGATGTATTTGTAAGAAGTTTAAAACCCTTAAAAAAGGGTGCAGCACGAATGGCTTTTGAAAAAATGGACTTAAGCAACTGGAAAATGGATTTAAAAATTATTGCCAGTGGAATAAATTATGAGGATCCTAACATATTTAGGTCTGAAGTTTTAATAGCTAACGCTGACCCTATTTTTATCAAAGACTATAAAGACTTATATATTGAAAATTCAGCCTTAGCAATCAATAAACTAACGGATGATATTCACACTGCCCTAAGCAAGCAATTAACTTATTTAGAAGACCCTACACTTACACCTTTTTTAGATCAAATTCAAAGTATTACTAAAAAAGGAATGGTTCATAAACAAGCTGATAAAAAATTAACTTTAAAAGACAGGTGGACTTATTCTAAAAAAACTGCTAACATCATTAACGCAGAATATTCTGAAGACAAACCGGAATGGCAGAATTTAAAAATTAAATTAGAAAGTTATTTTACAAAATTAAATCCGATAACTATCGGGTCAAATCATATTAATGATAATTGGATTAAAGAATATAGTGAAACGGGTAAACTAAATACTACTAAAGAGTGGCTTTTTTTAATTTTCGGATTTCCTTTTTTTATTATGGGCTTACTTCATAATTATTTACCATATACTTTTATTAAACGTTTTGTAGAAAAATCATTCAAAAGACGTGTATTTTGGAGTGGTGTTAAATTTTTGATGGGATACTTTCTATTATTTTTAGTTAACCTACCTTATTTATGGGTATTTTATCATTTCATTTATGCCTCTTGGATTTTAGCTTGTCTATACGTATTGTTTGCAACGGTTGGATTTGGAATAATAGCTTACAATTATTATTTTTCTGCAAAAACACTTTTCATAAAGCTTAAAATTACAGACAAACATTTAAAATATTTCTCTACACTTAGGCAACAAGTAAATAATATGATCGTTGACTTAAAGTTAGATTAAAACAAATAATTAGTATAAATTCGTAATATGAAAAAAATTATTTTATCCCTTATCGTATTAGCTTCAGTTTTTAATTCTGTAGCTCAAGATGAAAAAGAAACATTTATATCTCCAAAACATTTTATAGGGCTTCACGCTGGATCCACAACAGGTTATGGTATATCGTATAGATATTGGCCAACAAAATTTGGTGGTGAAATTACATCTTCGCCAAGGTTTGAAAGAGATGGTTTATATACAGTAAGTACAGGGTTAAGTTTTTTATACAAACTAAAAGAAAATAAGAGGTATACAATTTATTCTTACGTTGGTAATTCATTATTAGCTACAAAACAAAATGAATACACTTCTACTTTTAATCAAGTAACTGGAACCTATTTCACAATATCTACTATAGAAAAAAGAGAAGAATACAATGCGAGTATAGGTTTTGGTTATAAAGTTAATTTTTGGCAAAACCTTGATTTTAATTTACAAGCTGGTTATGGGTTTTATGACCTAACTAATGACCTCTACACAAACTTCACTGGAGAAATCAGTATGTATTATCATTTTTAAAAACAACTATTATGTATAAATCAATATTAACCATTATTTGTATTACAGTGATGGGTATGAGTTTAAATGCTCAAAATAAAGACGCTACCAAAACACTTCAAAAACATCATGTCGGTATTCATGCAAGTTCATTAGGTGGTGTTGGGTTTTCTTACCGTTATTGGCCCGGAAAACTAGGTGTACAAATTACTACTTTACCTATTTTTAGACAAAACAAAGGCTATTTTTTAAGTGTAGGGGCCACCGCTCTATATACTTTAAAAGAAGGAAAAACGGTTGATCTATATAGCTATATAGGGACGCATTACATAGGTGAGAACTACTCTGGAAATCAACAAAATAATGGATCAAGTTCATTAAACACAGGTTTAGGAGTTGGATTTAAAATAAATTTATCCGAATTTTTAAACCTAAACATTCAAACTGGTTATGGATTTTATAACATTACTGAATCACTTTCGACTACAATAGCAGGTGGAGCAGGTCTATACTATTCATTTTAACATTACTAATTAAAAAAACATAATTATGTTTCATAAAATATTATTTTCAATCTGTTTAACTGTTTTTAGTTTTTCATCTATAGCTCAAAATGATAGTCCGCATCATATTGGTGTTTCTGCCGGCGTTACAACTGGAGCAGGATTATCTTATAGATATTGGCCTTCAAAATTAGGGTTTCAGATAACTGCATTACCATCTATCGTGAATAACAACGGTAGTGTTACTAGTTTGGGTGCTTCAATTTTATACACTTTAAACGATAGTAAAGTGATTGACCTTTATAGCTATTTAGGGAATTCTATTATCTATATGAAAAGTGATTACTATTCTGAAATGATTTATAACAGTGGTATTGGTTTTGGTCTTAAATTTGAGATTTTTGATGAGTTAAACATCAATACTCAATTAGGATATGGAGGAATAGATATCTCTGGTAAAAATTCAACATTTTCAATCATTGGAGAAATCGGTCTTTACTACAATTTATAACAATACATTTATTAGATGTGAATTTGGTTTGGAAGTATAACAACTAAACTATGTATTTACACTAAAGTCGTTTATAAAAACACTTTAAGTATAGTAAGGCTTATATTTATGTTTTGTTACGTTTCAAAAGATTAACTGAATTTAAAACTCAATAAAGGAATTAGGAACTTGGTTCCTAATTCCTTTTACTTAATAAACTTGTTTAATATATAAAACATACATTTAAATTCATAACAAAAGGAATTTATTCTTTTTTACTTACCTTGTAAGTCATTCAAAACAAGGTCATGAAAATTAAATTAATACTTACTTCCCTTTTATCTATTTTAATAATTTGCTTCATAGCAATACAATTTAAAACAGCTCATAAATCTACAATCCATTTGGAAGGCAATAAATCTCCTATTCCTAATGATTTATGGTATCAAATTCGTTCTTACCCTGATGGTTTTGATCAAGATTTGTTTTTAAAACGAATGAATGACCTAAAAGAAAATGCTTCAAATACATCACAAACTAGAACTGTAGATTTGACATTACCTTGGATAGCTGAAGGACCTGGAAATATTGGTGGAAAATTTAATGTCTTAGCAAAAAGTCCTTTTAACAATTCTATTATTTATGCAGGCGCTACAAATGGCGGATTATTTAAATCTATAGATAACGGAACCACTTGGTATCCAATTTTTGATGACTTATCATATTTAGCGATAGGAAGTATGGCTATCGATCCTCAAAATGAGAATACACTTTACGTAGGTACAGGTGACAAGAACTTTGGTGGTGGTTCACATATTGGGAATGGCGTTTATAAAAGTTTAGATGCAGGAACAAATTGGACTCAAATAGGTTTAGAACAAACTGGAATTATTACAGAAGTAGTATTACACCCAACAGATCAATCCATTATTTATGCAGCTACATTAGGAAACCCTTATGAAAAAACGACAGAAAGAGGTGTTTACAAATCTATTGATGGCGGAACAACTTGGGATAATATTCTATTCTTAAGTGATTCCTCAGGAGTAATAGATTTAATTATGGACCCAACAAACCCTGATATTTTATATGCTAGTGGATTTAACAGAATTAACCTCCCTTATCAATCAAAAGTAACAGGACCAGAATCAAAAATTTATAAAACGATTAACGGAGGAACAACATGGACTCAATTAACTAATGGATTACCTAATACAGAAGAATCAAGAGTTGGTTTAGCTATTTCAGCTACTAACACAAATACTTTATATGCTATTTATGTTGCAGCTAATGGATATGATGTTTTGGATGTTTTCAAATCTACAAATGCCGGCTTAAATTGGACTGCTCTAAACGCAACATCTAACGGCTTAGATAGTGATGCACTTGGTGGGTTTGGATGGTATTTTGGTGAAATCTATGTAAACCCTTATAATGATAATCATATTTTAATCACAGGTGTAGAAATGTACCATTCAATTGATGGAGGAAATACTTGGAGTCAGAATGTACCTAATTGGTGGACCTATGAAGTACATGCGGATAAACATAATATTTTATTTTTAAGTACAGACTCTTATATAATTGCCACTGATGGTGGACTATATAAAACAACGGATAATGGTATAAGTTGGACTGATATTGAAAATATTCCTGTGACTCAATTTTACCATATTGACATTGACCCAAATCAACCTGGAATATATGGTGGAGGCGCTCAAGATAATGGAACAATGAGCGGAAATGCAACTAATTTTAATCTTTGGGAACGCATATATGGTGGAGATGGATTCAGACTAACCTATTTAGAAGAAGAACCTAATGCTATGTATTTAGAAACTCAAAATGGTAACATCAATCACTTTGACCAATTTTTTAATAGTACAGATGTAAGTCCTAATTTATCTAATGATAGAACTAATTGGGACACACCTTATATTATCAATGAGAATGAAGGAGAATTGTTTGTTGGAACTTCAGTAGTAAGTATGATGCAAAACGCACCCTATGGTTCGTATACCCAAATAAGTACAGATTTAACAAAAGTAGGATTAGGGACTGCAACAGGTAAAGAAAGTAGACATACGATTACAGAGATTGAACAAGCTACATATAATTCAGATATTTTAATGGTTGGAACGTCTGATGGATTAGTTTGGAGAGGAGACAGAAGTAATTCTTGGAATTTTACCAATGTAACTACACCAAGCTTACCAGACAAATATGTAACAGGTGTAAAATCTTCTCCAAATGCGAATACTAATTTTTATGTTTGCTATTCAGGTTATACTGTCAATGACTACAGTTCGTATATTTATAAAACTTTAGATTTAGGACAAACCTGGATTGACATTTCAGGAGATTTACCTAATTTAACAGTGAATGATATATTAGTTGTACCCGGACAAGATGATAATTATATGTTTGCAGCTTTAGATGGCGGCGTTTACTTTACAGAAAATGGTGGTGTAAACTGGAGTTATGTAGGAACTGATTTACCATTTGTTACGGCAAGGGAATTAAAAATTGACATTCCCAATTCAAAATTAATTTGTGGTACGTATTCACGATCAATGTTTAGTTATGACATTAGTTGGATTGACAATTTAGATGCTGATTATACTGGACTGAATACAAACTCTGAAACTGAATTAAGTATTTACCCCAACCCTGCAACAACTATCATTACATTAAAAAATGGAACGGTAGGACAATTTAAACTATTCAACGTAAAAGGACAATTGGTTCTAAACTATAATAACACAAAACAAGGTGATTTCACAGTAAACATTTCAGCCTTACCAAAAGGTATTTATATTTATGAGTTGAATGATGAGAAAGGTAAGTTGATTAAAAAATAAAAGCATCCTGAAAAATTCAGAATGCTTTTAAAATGTATTTAATTACGTCAATTATTTTTTAATAAATAATCCTACCGCTTCAATATGTGATGTATGAGGAAATTGATCCACTAAAGAGAATTTCTTAAACTCATACCCGTTATCTTCCATTGTTCTAGCATCACGTGCTTGCGTTGATGGATTACATGAAATATAAACAATTTGTTTAGCATTCAACGCAATCACTTTCAATAATGTTTTAGGTGCAATTCCAGCTCTTGGTGGATCTAAAACAATCGTATGAATTTTATTATTAAAATCTGGATATTCTTTTAAAAATTTCCCAACATCAGCAGCATAAAACTCAAGATTATCAATTTTATTACGTTTAGCATTACGTTTAGCGTCTTCAATTGCTTCTTTCACTATATCAACACCAATTACTTTTACACCTTCAATTTGGTTGGCTAATATTTGACCAATAGTACCTGTTCCACAAAATAAATCCATGATCACTTGATTTTTCAAATCAAAGTTTTCTTGCGCATATTCAATAGCCTTAGTGTATAATCTTTCAGCAGACATTGGATTAGTTTGGAAAAAACTCTCCATGCTAATTTCAAATTGTAAACCTAACAATTTTTCTAAAACAACAGGTTCACCACAAAGTAATTGATTATTTCCGTTTTCAATCTTAGCTCTATCTGCTACATCATCATTAATTGTATGTTGTAACCCTGCTAATTTGTCTCCAAATAAGTTTTGCATAAACTTAGCAAACTCAGGTCTGTTAAATTCAGATAAGCCTTGAGAAGATGTTACTAAATTAACTAATACCTTATTTAAATCAAAAGACTTTCTTACCACTAAATGTCTGAAAAAACCTTCTTTCTTTGGCGGATGCCAAGCAGGAAGTCCTGTGTTTTCTAAGTACAATCTAACATCTTTTACTAAACGTTCAAATTCAGTATCAAATAAACCATCTTCTTTATCTAAATTTTCAACTTTCCACCATGTTCCTCTTGTCTTGAAACCTAATGCAAATTGATCATCTAATTCTTCACCCGTGGATAATTCTTTTCTAATAGTAGAAAAAGAATACTCCATTTTATTACGGTAATCATAAATATTTGGAGAAGAAATAAATTCTTCAAATAAATCTTCTGAATTTTGAAAATTACCTAATTTACGGTAAATATCAATTGTAGATGATTGTTTATATTTATGTTGTAGTTCTATTGGTAATGTAATATAAGGTGCACCAGAAATTGGTTGATAAGGTACAGTTATTTCATCTGGAGATTTTTTAAGTACCTCTATCAATTTACATTCCGCGAATTTTTTACGCTTTTTAGCAATTCTTGCGCTTACGATTTGGCCAGGGAAAGTATTATCCACAAAAATGGGATATAATACTTCTTCACCATTAATTTCCGTCATTACTTTAGCAATTCCTTTTCCACCAAATGCGTAATCGGTAATTGTTACCTCAATTATATCTCCTCTTTTCAAAACTGTAAATTTTAATTTTATACTTTCTATTTAAACCGCATCAGCTGCTGCCAAATCTGACATTACATAGTAACGTGGATCATCAATATCAGCAACAATAATATCTATAAAATGTGGATTCGCTTTTATTAATAAAGCATGACAATCTGCACTTAAGTGTTTTAAGGTTACTTTTTTATTTAATTTTTCGTATTTACTCACTAGGTTATCAATTGCCTCAACTCCTGAATGATCAGAAACTTTTGATTCAATAAAATCTATTTCAATATACTCAGGATCATTTGCGATATCAAATTTCCCTATAAAATCTTGAATCGACCCAAAGAATAATGGCCCCCAAATAGCATATACTTTTGTTCCATCCTCTTTATAACTTCTACGTGCTCTAATTCGTTTTGCATTCTCCCAAGCGAACACTAAAGCCGACACAATAACACCAGCCACTACAGCAATTGCTAAATCAAATATCACTGTCATGGCTGACACCAAAATTAAGACAAACGCATCTGCCTTTGGAATTTTTTTCATGATTCTAAAACTAGACCATGCAAAAGTTTCGATAACCATCATAAACATCACGCCTACTAAAGCAGCAATTGGCACTTGCTCAATATATTTATCAGCAAATAAAATAAAGGTTAATAATGTTAACGACATCATCACCCCAGATAAACGTCCTCTACCACCTGCATTAATATTAATTACAGTTTGACCAATCATACCACAACCGGCAGTACCTCCAAACAAACCACTAACCATGTTTCCTGCGCCTTGCGCTACACATTCTTTATTACCATTCCCTTTAGTATCCGTTAACTCATCAACCAAATTCATGGTCATTAATGTTTCAATTAAACCAACAATCGCGGCTAAAAAAGCATAAGGTGCAATGAATTTTAACGTATCAAAATTAAAAGGTAAGTGGCTCCAAAGTTCTAATAAATTAATTTTTTTTGAAATTTCATCAATACCATTTAAGCCAGCACCTCCTCCATCTCTAATAAAATCACCTACATTAATTGAGCTTAATCCGCTAAAAATCGAAATTAGGGTAACTATTAAAATTGCCGTTAATGCTGCAGGTATTTTAGTTGTTAATTTTGGTAGTCCCCATACAATAAGCATTGTTAATAAAACCAAACCTATCATAACATACAACTTTTCACCCTGCATGATAGATTTTAAAACACCAATATCTTTTACCGAGTAAAAACCATCTTCATTTACATTAAAAATAACTTTTTTCGTTATTGGATTAAAAACTTGACCATCAGAAATTATAAAATCTTCTTTATTTGTTTGAAAGTTTACAACAGATTTGTCCTTTATCGTATATAAAACAGTTCCCGATAATACATCTATTACTTGATTATCACTTACATTATAAACCAATTCTTTTGCTATTGTATCACGCTTATTCTGTCCAAAATAATCTTTCTGACTTTCTTTAAACATACCTAATTGTGCCATAAAAATAACAATAGCTAATCCGTTTACAAACCCCATCATTACTGGATGCGGTATTAGCCTTACAAACTTACCAAGTTTAAAAACGCCTGCCAATACTTGTATAACCCCCATTAAAACAACGGCTGCTAGTAAATAAAAATATCCCATATTTTCTACAGGGTTATCAAATAAAAGTCCTTTAGCATGTCCTTCTTGAATCATATGAACAAAAATAACAGCAACGGCACCAGCTGCTCCAGAAATAAGCCCAGGTCTACCTCCAAAAATGGCTGAGATGATTCCAACTACAAATGCACCAAACAATGCTACAATTGGACTAATTTGAGCTACGAAAGCAAAAGCGACCACTTCAGGTATCATTGCCAAGGCCACCGTTAGTCCCGATAAAATATCATTTTTTGTGTTTTTTGACGACTTTTTTACTAATTCAATCATTTATAAGTTTTGTAAGTTGGGCGCAAAGATAAACAAAGTAAATGAGTTCGTTTATTTGTTCGATAGTTTTTTGCCTTTACACCTTATACTTACCCTTACCTTTTGGGCAATCCCCTGTCGGGTCGCGCTTTACACACTCGCATTCATTTTAAAGCCATAAAATAAAGTGCTCAAACAATTGCTTCAATCCCTATTGCAAAATAGTACTGATAGTAATTATTGAAAATACAACCTGAACTCGACCAAATACTCAACTTTAAAATTTAACATCTATGGATAATCATACAATACCATCATCCGAAAACGCCACACAAGTAATTAGGACATGTAATATTGCCATTTAATAAGTACATATTTTTGCTTATTCCCTTCTTTCTTTTCTAAAAAGCCATACTCGAAACAAAATAGATAAACTTCTCCTTTTTTATTCTTCCAATAATGAGTAAACCTATTTGGAGAAAATCCTACTTTAATTAACTCCTCTTTTCTAACAATAGCCTTACCCGCTTTATTGTATTGTTTTAGCAATTTTCTGTTTAATTGTAATTGTTTTAATATTTCAGTATAAACAGAGTTTGCATTATCCTTCTTTTTTTGATAATAATAAGATGATTTACAATAAACCGAACAAAACTTTTTATCACTTCTGCCAATCAACTCTTTTTTACAATCTAAACAAATATTCATAGTCGTGTAATTACACGTGTAATATACGTATAAATACACGATTAAATTATAACATGCTGTTTAATTCCCGTAACTTTAACCTATGACGGTATCATCAATACATAAAAAAATTACCTTAAAACATTTTTTCATCAATAATGAAAAACAAATTGGACTTGAATTTACTCCTGATAAAACCATTAATGTTTTTATGAAAACACTTCCTAATATTAGATGGAGTAACAAATTTGGCATTGCTTACGTTAAGAATAGTAAAGCTAACTTAGCTACCATATTTAAAGTGTTTAAAGGTGTGGCTTGGGTAAACGGTGCACATTTTTTTCCAAAAACCAAGTCTAAACTTAACAACACACCGGTAACAGTTAACGATTTTAGAAAAAGAAAACCAATTCTAAATTACAGAGCCTGCCCCGAGAACTACTTACAAAAATTAGAACTCAAGCAATATGCCATGAATACGGCTAAAACTTATATTCAATTATTTGAAAAATTCATAAACTATTATAAAGACCATGAATTAACTGCAATTGACGAAAATGACATCAGACTATATATGCAACAATTGGTACATAAAGGAAAGTCTCATTCATACATTAACCAAATGATTAATAGCATAAAGTTTTACTATGAAGTTGTTTTACAAATGCCAAATCGTTTTTATAGCATTGAAAGACCACGAAAACGAGAAACATTACCTAAAGTTATTAGCTTAGAAGAGGTACAATCTATTATTAAAAATACCAATAATATAAAGCATAGATGCATAGTTAGTTTACTGTACTCAGCTGGATTAAGAAGGGGTGAATTATTAAATTTAAAACTAGAAGACATAGACAGTAAACGAATGGTAATTACAGTTAAAAACGGAAAAGGGAATAAAGACAGACTCACTATCTTAAGCCAATCTGTACTTAAAGACTTACGTATCTATTTTTTAAAGTGGAAACCCAAAACCTATTTATTTGAAGGAAAACCTGGCCAAGTATACAGCCCAAGTAGTGTACTTCTAATAATAAAGCGCTCAGCTAAAAAAGCAAATGTTAGAAAAAACATAACCCCTCACATGTTAAGACATAGTTTTGCTACTCATTTACTTGAAAATGGAACGGATTTAAGGTATATTCAAGTTTTATTGGGACACAGTAGCACTAGGACTACTGAAATTTATACACAAGTAGCAATTAATAACCTAAAAGCTATTAAAAGTCCAATAGAATTATTAAATTTGGACTAAACACATAACGCGAGTATAGTTAACGTTAACTTTATTCGGTTGTTGTA
>Ga0308007_10000366_pt1 | contig 20650 bp, 19 predicted proteins | sample Neamet71_FD_203152 | JGI IMG/M metagenome (GOLD analysis project Ga0308007, IMG submission 203152) | Marine microbial communities from water near the shore, Antarctic Ocean - #71 | ecosystem: Environmental > Aquatic > Marine > Unclassified | place: Southern Ocean | collected 2014-06-07
GTGTAGGTGAATGTTTTCTAAGTATTCAGGGGCATCCGGAGTTTTCTAAGTCCTATTCGAATGATTTGATGGAGTCTCGTCGAGACCGAATTCCTCATGAAATCATAGAAGCGGGTCAGGCCTCTTTAGAACGTGATTTGGATGATGCTCTAATAACAAAGTGGATCGTTAACTTTATAAATACTTAGTGTTAACTAATCAATATGGATACTCGTTACTATTCAACAAACAGTCCCTTCAAATTAATTTGAAGGGACTGTTTCGCTTAACTTCTAGTCAAGCCTTCCATCGCTTTCTTTACGTTTTATAACCCTTTTGTAATCTTCATATTACTCTTTATTGGCCTAGCAGCGTTAATCATCGTAGGGCTTTTCCTCTTCAATTTTTTTAGCCCAATATGACGACATATTAAGTGTCAATGTTATCAGTACGTTACCGGCCATCACTGTCTATACAGCGGTTTTGCTTGAAGGTTATGCTTGTGTATTGAACACCCGAGTTTTAGACTGAAGACCTCTTTAACGCAACTATCTATGTAAGCATTTATGTAATGACACAAAAGCATCTATGCGATTACAAAAAGTAGTTATTCAGGATCAACCTATTATGAATTACTCAGTAGACCCTTCTCTCATCGTACAAATTTTTATCTTCATTTTTGTACTTTTCTTGTTAAAAAAATCGATTAAATTTGTCCCTCAAAACAGAGCATTTCTTATTGAACGTTTCGGCAAATTTCAATCAACAAAAGAAGCCGGATTAAACTTTATTATCCCTTTAGTTGACCAAATCTCTTCTGACCGTTCACTAAAAGAACAAGTAGTTGATGTACCAGAGCAAAGCGCTATCACCAAAGATAATATTTCTTTGCAGGTAGATGGGGTTTTATATTTCCGTGTACTAGACCCATATAAAGCAACATACGGTGTTGATAATTATGTGTTTGCAGTAACTCAGTTATCTCAAACTACTATGCGTTCTGAATTAGGTAAAATGGAATTAGACAAAACCTTTGAAGAGCGTGATCAACTGAATACCAATATCGTATCTGCTATTAATGAGGCTTCAGCGCCTTGGGGTGTTCAGGTGTTGCGTTACGAAATTAAAGACATCACACCACCACGATCTGTCATGGAAGCAATGGAAGCACAAATGAAAGCAGAGCGAGTTAAACGTGCTCAGATTCTTGAGTCAGAAGGTGATAGACAAGCCGCTATAAACCGTGCAGAAGGTGAAAAGGCCTCTGTAGTATTAGCCGCACAAGCGGATAAAGAAGAACAAGTACTGCGCGCTGAAGGTGAAGCCAAAGCTATTGTAGCTGTTGCAACTGCACAAGCAGAGGCCTTACGAACAGTCGGTAATGCAGCGGCAACGGATGAAGGCCAAAAAGCCATTCAACTAGATTTAGCCACTAAAGCGATTGAAGCCAAACATGCTATTGCGAAAGAATCTTCTGTTGTTCTACTTCCTGATAATGGTACAGATGCTGCCAGCATCGTGGCGCAAGCAACAACCATTATTCAACAACTAGCAAAAAAGGGTTAAATCAATGATGGCATGGGTTGTTAATAATCTTACTGAAAGCTTACTTATTATCGGTTTTGTTTTATTGATTCTAGAAGTTGCTGTATTAGGTTTTGCGACGTTCATATTGCTCTTTATTGGCCTAGCTTCACTGATAACCGCTGGATTCTTTCACTTTAGTGTTTTTGAGCCAAGTGTGTTGACTGCATTTTTAAGTGTCAGTGTTATCAGTATGTTAACAGCCATCATTTTATGGCGACCACTTAAAAATCTCCAAAAAAATGTGGATACAACCAAAGCAAAAGGCGATCTAGTCGGTCATCAATTTATTGTATCTGCTCTAGTATCGCCTACTGAAAACCCTGACTACCATTATTCTGGTGTTAACTGGAAATTAATCAGTGACGAGGAAATTGAAGCAGGCACGAAAGTAGAGGTCGTTATCGCTGATGTTGGTGTGTTTCATATCCAAGCGGTTATTTAGATAACACTCTGTTAAATAAATAATGAAAAGCCATAACAATAAAAGCCAGTGCAATCTGGCTTTTATTGTTTTACTGCCTTCGAATTCTATCCATCCTTCCAAAATACATTACTTTAGATTCTCTTTTATATTGCATAGGCTTTGCCTACTATCAAGTAATCAACTACTGATTCATTAGAATCATACTTTTCCGTCAAGTTTGGAGTCATTTATGTCAATACCATTATCGACATCCTCTCTACTAAGACGTCATGCTTATATTGGCGATGAATGGATAAAGGCGAAATTTGGCAAGACATTTTCGATTACCAATCCTGCCAATGGCGAACATATTATCGACGTCGCTGATTTAGGTGCAAAAGAGACAACGTTGGCGGTAGAAGCCGCGAATAAAGCCCAAAAAGTTGGCAAGCACTTACTTCAAAAGAGCGCGTCTTGTTGTTACGTCGCTGGAATAAGTTGATTTTAGATAATCAAGACGATCTCGCGATGCTAATGACGCTTGAAAAAGGCAAGCCGTTTGCTGAAGCAAAAGGAGACGTTTTAATCGTCTATTGATACAAGGTAGTGTTTACGATGCTTTTGCTGAACAGTTAGCAAAGCATGTTGCGGCATTCAAAACAGGCAATGGCTTGGAAGAAGGTGTAAATATTGGCCCACTCATTAATCCAGCCGCCATCAGTAAAGTGGAAGAGTTAGTCGAGGACGCCATCAACAAGGGTGCAAAAGCCGTACTAGGCGGAAAAAGAACGAAAAATGTTGGCGCACAGTTCTGCGAGCCGACTATTCTCACAAAGGTAACGGAAGATATGGGCATTTTTTCCAACGAAATCTTTGGCCTTGTGGCACCTCTATTTCGCTTTAAAACAGAAGAAGTCATAGCCATGGTAAACGATACGCCCTTTGGATTAGCCTCTTAACTTCTACTCGCAGAATTTAAGTCGCATTTGACGTGTGGTTGAAGCCTTAGAATATAGCATGGTAGGCATTCACGAAGGGCTTATTTCTACTGAAGTTGCACCCTTTGGTGGAGTGAAAGAATCCGCTATTGGACGAGAAGGTTCTCAGTATGGCATCGATGAATACGTTGAAATCAAATATATGTGTATGGGAGGCCTAGGCTAAATTCTAAGTTGAGTTCTTAAATTAAACTCTCATGCCTTAAAAGTAATCCTCATTCAAAAAAGGTGGCTTATTAAATACAGTGTATTAAATACAACAAGCCACCTTTTTATATGACGTTAATACTCTCTCACGCTAAATAACGCTTTAATATAACAGCAGCATTAACACCACCAAAACCAAAGCCATTACACAGTACGTGTTCTACTTGAACCTCTCTGGCTTGGTTGGGTATCAAATCCAGATCGTCCATTGCGTCATCCACATTATCTAGATTCAATGTTGGAGGCAGTAATCCTGTGCGTAATGCTTGGGCGCTAAAAATAGATTCTACGCCACCGGCCGCTCCTAATAAGTGTCCGATTGCTGACTTCGTTGACGAAATAGGCAGCTTAGGCAGATCCGTTCCAAAAATCCTACGCAAGGCACCAATTTCGCCTCGGTCACCAACAGGGGTAGAAGTAGCATGGGCGTTTATATAACCAATATCTTTCGCTTGTAAGTTCGCCATAGTCAATGCCGCTTGTATTGCTCTTGCGGCACCTTCGCCATCTTCTGGACCAGCCGTTAAATGATAGGCGTCTGCGCTGGTACCGTAACCGGCTATTTCAACAAGCGGTGTCGCTCCTCGGGCTAAAGCATGTTCCAACGTTTCTAACACGACTAAACCCGCACCTTCACCCATCACAAAACCATCCCGACCTTGGTCAAATGGACGAGAGGCTTTGGTAGGTTCTTGGCTATTCTTTGATAAAGCTTTTAGCGCACCAAAGCCCGCCAGTGATAAAGGATCAATACATCCTTCGGCTCCACCCGCTAAGGCAATTTTTGCTTCACCAGATCGAATCATACGCATTGCATCACCAATGGCTTGAATACCAGCGGCACATGCCGTAACTGGGGTTCCTATAGGCCCTTTAAAACCGTATTTAATAGAAACATTACCCGTGGCAAGGTTCGCTAAAAAAGCAGGAACCGTAAAAGGTGATAAACGACGAGCGCCTGATTTATCCAACACCTCTTTTGCACGAGTAATAGTGGGAAAGCCACCAATGCCTGTTGCAATGATAGTTGCTGTCGCTTCTTGATCAGCGGCTGTTGTAGGGTGCCATTGCGCCTGTGCCAACGCTTCTTGTGCAGCCACTAAAGCGTATAAGGTAAAAAGATCAATGCGTTTACGTTCTTTGGGCGTAACGTATTGGCTCTCATCTAGACCGTTATCCAATTCAGTAATATTGGGGACTTGACCAACAGGTAGGTCAGGCATATCGGCTGGCATCGGCATATCCAATTTACGGATACCGGATTCACCTTGAGTGAGACGTTGCCACACCGCATCAACGCCACAACCAAGCGGCGATACAATCCCCATTCCGGTAATCACAATTCTATTTTTAAAAGACATAACACTTCTCCCATGTCGTTAACTATGAGGCCTTTGCACGATGTGATGAGCAAAGTAAAAATGGTCGAAAAAGCACAATCCATGAATCATAAGTGCACATTTTGAGCCTATTTTTAACGACGTATTAACAAGCGCAATAGTCATGCAAAGGTCTCTATGGGCGTTATGTTAGTCCTCAACTATATATGATCAAGATAATATACAGATTGGTATCACTTAAATACGATGGCGTATTAAGCCTTTTTCGAATAAGAAAACGGGGGAAGAAAGGGAGGTCAGGTTCGTTATTTTCAGGTGCTTTATTTTAGACGCTTAACCCTAATCCTAACTTTAGGGCGTAAGGACATTTACTAGCTACTGAGTTTTATACCAATCCAAAATGATAGGTGTCAGCTCGGGGCCAGCAACAAAGAAATGGCCGTTGAGTAAACTTTCGCGGTTGTTGTAGGTAAAAGGGCTGCCATCTACTTTCATGATTGCACCGCCTGCGGCTTCAACAATCGCTTGCGACGCCGCCGTATCCCATTCACTTGTCGGTCCTCTTCGTAGATGAAGGTCGGCTTCGCCTTCAGCTATACGGCATGCCTTGATAGAGCTGCCTTTTGCAATTTCTTCTATATGATCATATCGATTTAGTAATTCAGATTTCAATGTATCTGGTAGGTTTGGCCCATGGCTGCGGCTCGTCATAGCAATTAAAACCGATGCAGGGCAGCGGACATTGAGAGTATTCATCTCCTCCTTATGCCACTTGATAGCGCCTTTAGGCAGGTTTAACCAATCTCCCGTTACTCCCCAGAAACCTTCTTCTGTAACCGGCAGATAGACGACGCCTAATATGGCTTTATTATTTTCAACCAAGGCAATGTTGATGCTAAATTCCCCATTGCGTTTAATGAACTCTTTCGTCCCATCTAGAGGGTCTACCACCCATAACAATGGCCATTGGTTACGCTCTAAAAAATCAATGGGGTCCTCTTCTGAGAGAACAGGAATATCTGGCGTAAGCTGCTTAAGCCCTTTGACAATTACTTGATGAGCCGCCATATCGGCCGCCGTAACAGGACTGTTATCTGATTTTTTTTCTACCTCAAAATCAGGAGACTGATATACTTCCATAATCGCATCTGCAGCCTCTTCGGCTATTTGACGAAGCGCTTTAAAAAAGTCATGTTGTTTTACCGTTTCCATATACAGCCTCAAAGTTAATCCCCATAAGTTACTGTAACAATTAAGGTTTAGGGGGGATATGACCTAATAAACATAATGAGATAAATCCCAATATGAGTAAAGCAGAAAAAAAAGAGAACGAGTTAGCTGTTCGATTGGATAAGTGGCTTTGGGCCGCCCGATTTTATAAAACACGAGCGCTCTGCAAAGACGCTATTGATGGAGGAAAAATTTCTTACAATGGCAGCAAAGGAAAAGCGAGTCGTAACGTTGAAATTGGAGCAACCATAACATTACGAGCAGGTTGGGACGAAAAAACGATTGTTATTAAAACGCTTAGTGGTCAAAGAAGAGGGGCACCAGAGGCACAATTACTCTATGAAGAAACCCAAGAATCTATAGAAAAGCGTGAGAAGCGAGCGCTCGAGCATAAATCATTAGGGGGTAGGATTATGGCCGAGCACAGGCCTAATAAAAAAGAGCGACGTGATATCACTCAGCTTAAAAAAGACATTTTTGGTCATGAGTAGCAACGCATCCAATATCGCTTTTCTTCGTTTAAAAAATAAAATAGAACAGAGGGCTGAGTATTTTTTCTACTTTATCAGCCTTCCAAACCAGTTTAAGTTTATTCTGTGGTGTAACAGCGTATATGCCCTGTCGAAAAAGACTCTATCAATCCCAATAACTCCAGCTCCATTAATGCTTGTGATAGTGTTGATGCGGTATTAGAAAGCGCTTCTACCAACTCATCGAACTCAAATATCTTTCTATTATTTCCTTCATCTTTTTTCAACACATCGTCAATATGACTTATCACGTGTAGGCTGGATTGATTCAGTGTCGCTTCATTCCATGGCACAAGAACAAGCTTATCGTTCAACTTTTCGTCTGTTATTTTTATACCAATAGCGCTAGCTGTAGTTTTTGTTGTAGTTATGGAAGTTGTAGCTGTGAAAGGAGAGAAGCCAGCAGGAGTAATTATGTTCTTATCTCGTCTACTCGCTATTTGATTAAAATCTGAATCTATTTCACGTGAAACATTCTGATTATCTGTATCATTTTTTTGTTTTATCGCACTATTCAGATCGAACTGAGTCGAATCCAATTCTACTCTGTTTCTTTTGAAATTGGGCAGTTCAATTAATATATCTTCAACACACGTGACTAACTTAGCACCTTGTTGAATCAAGCCTAATGTTCCTAGCGCTTGCTCATCATAAATTCTACCGGGCAATGCAAACACTTCACGATTATGTTGAATCGCGTAATGGGCGCTAATCAAAGAGCCACTTTTCTTTGCCGCTTCAACAACAAATACACCCATACTCAATCCACTTATAATTCTATTTCGTGGTGGGAACAGGTGAGCCTTAACAGGAGTCGAAAGCGGGTACTCACTAATAATTGCACCACCTTGGTCTATTAGATTTTCATACAAGCCAAGATTTATTTTGGGATACAAGTTCATCAAGCCAGATCCCATAACGGCAATAGTAGGTGCGACAGTTGACGCATTAGCAGACAAAGCGCCCATGTGAGCGGATGTATCTACTCCAAGGGCTCCTCCACTCACAATAGTTAATCCTTCGTTTGCTAGCGCCTTAGAAAAATAGAAGGCGTTATCTCTCCCATAAGCACTGCATTTTCTAGCACCAACAATGCCTAATTTAGGTTGTGATAACGTGTTCGGATTACCTACTAGATAGATGAGCATGGGGGCAACCGGTATTTGCTTGAGTAACTCTGGGTAGCAGTCATCATCCTTTGATATTAAATAATGATTGTCTTCTTGTAGCCATTTTTGTGTATCTTCAAATTTTGATTGCACAAGACCTGTCATGACGCCTTGGAGCAAGTAGCCCGCGGCTTCTTTAGCGGTGTGCTCCGGCCATTTCAATTTAATAAGCAGGCTTTCACTAATTGCCAATGATGAATCATTGGCCTCGGTATGCTCACTTGCTAACCGTTGAGTTTCATCCAAATAGAGCTTTAGTCTGTCTAATCGGGCAGGGCCAACACCTTTGATAAAGCTCAGTACCAGCCAATCTGTAGGCGTTAATTTAGAAATATGATTATCTGTTTTTTCTGTGATTTTTTCGCTAAAAGAAAGAGAGTATTTTATAGAATTCGAAATTGTCATATAGCGCCATCCTTGCATCTTATATGTACTTGTTAGTTGAACGTGCCAATAAATATTTAGATATTCTTTCTACTTACGCTCCTGTAAGAAAAGACGCTATAAGTCTAACAAGTAAAAAACCTAAATCGCAAGTGACCTAATCTAGTATTGATCTCTATTTACCTTTTCGTTGTTTTTTTACTCTTTGCTTACTTTTTTATTTAAAGAGAGGCTATTTCTCTCATAAGTATGTCTTAGGCGCTGATCAATTTAGCAAGTTGCGTTACAATAAATAAGCTCAATTGCTTTGTAGATAGCAACATTCTACTGACACTGGCTACTTGTCATTAGCAGCAGATATAAAATAAATATTGAAATATAGTGGAAAATTAAAATGGCTGTTATACCTGTACTTGAATACCCTGATCCTCGATTGCGCACTGTTGCCAAGCCAGTGACTGAATTTGATGACGCACTACAGATCATAATCAATAATATGCTAGACACCATGTATGAACAAAATGGGTTAGGTTTAGCGGCAACACAAGTCGACTTTCATAAACGCCTTGTTGTGATGGATTTTTCTGAAGACAAATCCGCTCCGCTTGTGTTTATCAACCCAGAGTTCGAGGTACTTGATGATAGCCCCAACGAACAACAAGAAGGTTGTCTTTCTGTTCCTGGCTTTTATGAACACATTTATCGCGCTGCGCGTGTAAAAGTAAAAGCGCTGGATCGTCATGGGAAAGCATTTGAGATGGATGTAGATGAGTTACTTGCCGTGTGTGTACAACATGAAGTGGATCATCTTGACGGAAAACTGATGGTTGATTATCTTTCGCCATTAAAGCGGAATCGCATCAAAACTAAACTGCTGAAGCTGCAAAAAAGTGAAAACAGGAGCTAGACGTCAAAAACGCCTTTAAAGCGTCTACAACTCGCTTATTAAAAGAATTAATTTAATTATCCAGCTTTCGCACATGGATCTATATGACTCACACAGATAAAACACCATCGACAAAAAACACAAAACAAAACCAGCCTACAGATAAGTTAAAAATTATCTTTGCAGGTACACCTGATTTTGCCGCAAACAGTTTACAAGCCCTTATAGACAATGCAGAAAAAAATCATTATGAGTTAGTCGGTGTATACTCACAGCCAGATAGACCTGCAGGCAGAGGTCAAAAACTTCTGACTAGCCCTGTAAAACAACTCGCTCTTGATAATAGTATTCCCGTATTTCAACCTGTTAATTTTAAACAATCAACTGATACAGAACAGTTAGAAGCATTAAATGCAGACATAATGATTGTTGCTGCCTATGGCATTATTTTACCCAAAATTGTTTTAGATATTCCTAGATTAGGTTGCATAAACGTACACGCTTCTTTACTGCCTCGTTGGCGTGGCGCCGCACCTATTCATAGAGCGTTAATCGCCGGTGATAAAAAGACAGGCATCACTATCATGCAAATGGACGTTGGGCTTGATACTGGTGATATGCTACTAAAAGCAGAATGTGAGATAAGCAACCAAGATACATCAGGCGCATTACATGATCGCCTTAGCGACCTTGGCGGCACAACTCTTGTTACTGCTCTAGAAGGACTTAAAGAGGGTGTACTCCTTGCTGAAAGACAAGATGACAACGAGGCAAACTACGCATCGAAGTTAACAAAAGCAGAAGGGAAGGTAGATTGGTCTTTGTCAGCAAAAGAGCTGGATTTAAAAATCCGGGGATTATGCCCTTGGCCAGGCAGTTATGTTGAGACAGAAGAGGGTGTTTTAAAAATTCACGAAGCTAGGGTCATATCTGATGATGAATACATTCATCATTCCCTTCAAGACGATCTTTCGGCGAACAATCTATTTCCGGGTCGTGTCCTAGCGATACAAAAAGAGCAAATCATTGTTGCAACAGGTGAAGGCGCTCTTGGCATTCGTCAAATTCAATTTCCCGGTGCAAAGCGTTTACAGGTGAAAGAGGCTTTAAACGGTAAGTTCAAAAATGTCTTTCACGTAGGCGAAGCGATAGACGCAATAAACAAAGAAGCCAAATAATCATATACAGAACGACATACATACATTTTAATTTAATAAGAAAGACTCTGATGCTATCGACAAAATAAGAGTGTCATTGGCCTAATATGAAGTAGAAATAATATGGTAGATGAAATTCGCAGTGCTCGCTTAGTGGCCGTTGATATACTTAAGAATGTTATCCTTAACAGAGGCTCATTAAGCACTCAACTAAACGCCCAACAAGGTAGTGTTAAACCAGAACATTTAGGGCAATTAAAAGAAGTGTGCTTTGGCGTCTCTAGGTATTTCCCTCGACTTAACAGCTTTGCCTTACACATGCTGGAAAAGCCTTTTCAAGAAAAAGACATGGACCTTTATGCGGTCATTCTTATTGGCTTATATCAAATAGAATATATGTCGACACCATCTCATGCCGCCGTTAATGAAGCCGTTGAAAACACAAAAGCCTTAAATAAACGCTGGGGAGGGAAGTTGGTAAACGCTATTTTACGACGCTATTTAAGAGAGTCTGAAGAAATTAAAGAGTCACTTAAAGCAATGCCTTCTGTAGCAGACTCTCACCCAAAATGGCTTTTAAAACGATTTAGCAAACACTGGCCAAACCAATACCAACAAATAGTTGATGCAAATAATGCCCGTCCACCGATGTGTTTACGTGTGAACTTATCTCGTGTTTCACGTGAAACCCAGAAAAAAGAATTAGAAGCTGTTGGCATAAAGAGTTATTACGGTCACTTTTCAAAATCTGCTTTATATTTAGAAACTCCCGTTAAGGTACAAGAGCTTCCAAACTTTTTTGAAGGCCATTTGAGTGTGCAGGATGAAGCGGCCCAGTTAAGTGCACAAATACTATCGCCTAATCCAGAGGAAAGAATACTAGACGCATGTGCGGCACCGGGAGGAAAGACAGGCCATATATTGGAGTCTGCAAAAAATATCGAATTAACAGCCATAGAAATTGAAACGTGGAGGCTTGTTAAAATACAAGAGAATTTAGAACGTTTGTCTCTTCCCGCAAAGCTTATTTGTGCAGACTCTAGTAATCTATCGAGTTGGTGGGATGGTGTGTTTTTTGACAAAATTCTTTTGGATGTGCCTTGTTCGGCTACGGGTGTTATCCGTCGCAATCCTGATATTAAGGTCAATAGAAAACCGGCTGATATTGATGCTCTATTAGAAATTCAAAAGAAATTATTGGTGGAAGTCTGGAAAACATTAAAACCGGGTGGCCAATTACTCTATGCTACCTGCTCCTTGATGCCTGAAGAAAACGAACAGCAGATGATCAATTTTTTCAACACGCATGACGATGCTCACGAAATCCCCCTAGAAAGCGAATGGGGGGAGAATGTGGCTCATGGCAAGCAGCTTTTTCCATCTATTAACTCACATGATGGTTTTTATTATTGCCTTATGAAAAAGAGAGATAATTAGGTTAGATCTCGTGATTTAAAGTGAGTATCATCGAATGTGTTTAACGTATTCTGCTCTATAACTTTTAGTGTCGAATTGACGCTTACAGGATGGACCATAAATGAAAATCATCATATTAGGTGCGGGCCAAGTTGGTGCAACCTTAGCAACAAACTTAGCCAGTGAAGACAACGATATTACGGTTGTTGATGTGAATGATAAACTCCTCAGAGAACTTCAAGATAAACTCGATATACAAACGGTTGAGGGTAATGGCGCCCATCCGGATGTTCTTGAACGAGCCGGTTGCGATGATGCCGATATGCTCATAGCGGTTACCAATAGTGATGAAACTAATATGGTGGCTTGCCAAATCGCCTACACATTATTCAAAACGCCAACGAAAATTGGACGTGTACGATCTAATGCTTACATCAGCCGCCCCGAAATTTTTGCCGACAAAGACCTTCCTATTGATGTTCGCATCAGCCCTGAGAAAGAAGTTACTAAACATATAAAGCGTCTTATCCAATATCCTGGCGCGTTACAGGTAATGGAATTTGCCAATGGTAAGGTACAACTTGTCGTTGTCCGTGCGGAAACAGGTGGCCCATTAATTAGCCAGCCTATTCGTTTCCTAAAAGAGCACATGCCTTCTATACAAACCCGTATTGTCGCTATTTATCGAGAGGGTAAATCTATTCGACCCGATGGGGATACTCACATACAGGTAGATGATGAAGTCTTCTTTTTAGCCGCTAAAAAAGATGTACTAGGGATGATGGGAGAGCTTAGACGCTTAGATAATCCATATCGACGCATCATAATCGCTGGTGGTGGCAATATAGGCGAGCGGCTAGCCCAAACACTTGAGAAAAATTATCGTGTCAAAATCATTGAGCGTGATATTGGCAGGTGTCGTTATTTGTCAGAAACATTGGATAACACTATCGTTTTGCAAGGAGATGCCTCCACACAAGAGCTTTTATCCGAAGAAAATATTGAATCAACGGATGTCTTTTGTGCGCTTACCAATAACGATGAAGCTAATATTATGTCTTCTATGTTGGCTAAACGTATGGGGGTTCGTACTGTGATGACTATCATCAATAATCCTGCTTATGTAGATATCGTGCAGGATGGCATGATTGACATTGTTATCTCTCCACAGCATATGACTATCAGCACCTTGCTCTCTTTTATTCGTCGTGGCGATGTTGTCAATGTTCATTCTTTACGCAAGGGAGCCGCGGAGGCATTAGAAGCAATTGCTCACGGTGATTATAAGTCCTCAAAAGTAGTCGGTAGAACAGTCGCCAATATTACATTACCAGAAGGCGCAACTATTGCGGCTATTGTTCGAGAAGAAGAGGTGTTAATCGCTACGGGTGATCAAATGATCCAAGCAGAAGACCATGTCATTATTTTCGTATCCAATAAAAAACAGATCCCTGTCGTAGAGCAGCTATTTCAGGTTGGCTTAACCTTCTTCTAAGCAAAACGGTTGAGGTACAAAATGACCATACAAGAAGCATCAAGTAGGCAAACACATGCACATTAAAGTTATCTTTCGCGTTATTGGTCTTCTGGTTATGGTGTTTAGCCTGACTCTAATACCTCCTATTATTGTTTCTCTTATCTACCAAGACGGCGTAATCAATGCTTTCTTGTTGGCTTTACTCATCAATCTAGTAGGGGGCTTTTGCATGTGGCTTCCTTTTAGAGGCCACAAAAAAGAACTTAGAATTCGAGATGGTTTTATTATTACCGTCTTATTCTGGTTTGTGCTGGGATTATTTGGCGCCTTTCCTTTTATGCTTACTGATTTTAGGGCCTTATCTTTTACAGACGCCTTGTTTGAATCTATTTCAGGTCTAACAACAACGGGCGCGACCATTTTAAGTGGCATAGACACTATGCCTAAATCGATTCTCTTTTATCGACAACAACTACAGTGGTTAGGTGGCATGGGGATTATCGTATTAGCGGTTGCTATTATGCCTATGCTTGGCGTCGGTGGAATGCAGCTTTATAGAGCAGAAACCCCCGGGCCAGTTAAAGATTCCAAACTAACGCCACGTATTGCTGAGACGGCAAAAGCCCTTTGGTATATCTACGCGTCATTAACCATTGCTTGTGCATTAGGTTATTGGGCGGCTGGTATGTCTTTGTTTGATGCCATTTCTCATAGCTTTTCCACCGTTGCCATTGGTGGTTTCTCTACTCATGATGCCAGTATTGGTTACTACGACAGCCCTATCATTGAGTTAATTTGTATTGTCTTTATGCTTATCTCAGCAATCAATTTTGGCCTGCATTTCTTCGCATGGAGAGCAAAAAGTATTTTGCATTACTTTAAAGACCCCGAAGTGAAGTTTTTCCTTTTTATTCTCTTCTGTACAATCAGTATTACAACCTTCGTTCTGGCATTCACCGCATCCTATGATTGGTCTATTGCTATTCGCTTTGCTCTTTTTGAAAGCATTTCTATTGCCACCACAACTGGTTTTTCAACGGAAGATTTTTCCAGTTGGCCTGGTGCTTTGCCTTTCTTATTGGTTGTTACTTCCTTTGCCGGTGGCTGTGCAAGCTCAACGGGCGGCGGCATGAAAGTTATCCGTATTCTGCTCATTCTTAAACAGGGGTTTCGAGAGCTACAACGACTCATACACCCAAATGCTATTATTCCAGTCAAGTTAGGAGGTAAAGCAATTAGTGAACGGGTTATTTCTAGTGTATGGGGCTTCTTCTCGGCGTATTTATTAGTGTACTTAGCACTTATGATAGGTTTAATGAGTGTAGGCTTAGATCAGCTCTCTGCTTGGTCAGCGGTTGCTGCAACCTTAAACAATCTAGGACCTGGATTAGGTCAAGTCTCTGCCAATTTCAGCTCTATCAGTGATCCAGCAAAATGGATGCTTTGTTTCTCTATGTTATTAGGTCGACTAGAAGTATTCACCTTGTTAGTCCTATTTACACCTATGTTTTGGCGGCGATAACTCTTATTTTTTGGCAACCATAACCTCTATTTTTTGGTAGCCACAACCCTCATGTTTTGGCAGTGATAAATAACAATACGCTATGGAGAAAAATTGTAGATGACCCCAGCATGTGAACGACTCAAAAAGAAAGACATTAAATACACTCTTCATGAATATGAGCACGACGCTAATGCTATTCACTTCGGCTTAGAAGCGGCAGAAAAATTAAACTTAGCGCCAGCCAGTGTTTTTAAAACACTGTTAGTTAGCGATGGAAAACAACTCTACGTTGCCGTTGTTCCTGTTACTCATAATCTCAGCTTTAAAAAAGCGGCAAAACACTTCGGTGTAAAAAAGCTTTGTATGGCGGAACCAAAAGAAGCCGAGAAAAGTAGTGGTTATCTGGTTGGTGGTATTAGCCCTATTGCACAGAAAAAAGCACTACCAACTGTGATTGATGATAGCGCCAAAGAGCTAGTAAGTATTTACATTAGTGGAGGGCGGCGTGGACTAGATATTGGTATACGTGCAACAGACTTGATAACAGTTTGCGATAAAGCACACTTTGGCGATGTAAAAGATAATGGCTAATGGTACAAGCTCGCGATCATCTAGCCTTACTTTTGATACAAGGACTCACTTTCAAGCTGCTTTTTAAAACGCTTATATTCCCATTGATATTGCTCAGGATGACGACTAATAATCTTTTCTATACTTTTATTCAATGTCGTCGCTGACACCTGTAAATCATTCGAATAAAATGCGTCGTCGATAGGCTCAATCAATAATTCATAACCCGCATTTACACGAAAAGCAGAGCCAATAAAAACCTTGGCATTGGTTTTTTGAGCTAGCTTATGAGCCAATGTCATTGTATAGGCTTGATGGTTATAAAAAGGAGCATACACTCCACCGCCATCTTGTGGTACTTGGTCAGGTAAAATACCCACTATGCCACCTCGCTTCAGTGCCTTCATTAATTGAGCCACACCTTTAAGATTAGCAGGAGCCAATTCAGCCCCTACACGTTCTCGAGATTCACGGATAAATTCATCTAACTTATCTGACTTTTTTTGAGGTCGATACATGAAGGTTGGTGTACGAAACTGAGCAAGATAGCTGTTAATCATTTCCCAGTTGCCAAGATGTGGCGCGAGAAAGATAACGCCTTGGTCTGTTTTCATGGTTTTTTCAAATACAGAGTTATCATAGGCGGGTTGTAAATAAGGTAAAAGTTCCTTTGGTTCTTTTGTCCAAAGGTGGCTCAATTCCAATAGAGTCTGACCCATATGTTCCAATCGTGCATTACGGATTATACGTCTTTCATCGTCAGACTTTTCAGGAAAACATAACACTAAATTGGTATCAATAGTATCAACCGTACGCTTGTCATATTTTAAAAAAGCACGACCTAAAAATCGTCCAAGACGTTGAACCGTAGCAAAAGACAGTTTGCTAAATAAGTGCATGACAAAAATAAGAAATGTGGTTGATTGATTCTTCATAAATACAGGTCTATTTAATCTAAACTAAAAGTGGGTACAATTATAAAAGATTCTAAAAAAAACTGCTGCAGTAGAAAGACTTTATAACAAAACAACACTGTAAGATAATGCGCCATCACTATAACCCTATACCTATTTTTGGAATAATGACTCATGGCTAAAAACAAGCCCATTATATTGCTAGACCGAGATGGCGTCATTAACTACGACTCAGATCAATATGTAAAATCTCTCGATGAATGGCAACCCATTCCTGGCAGTATAAAATCCATTGCAGCCTTATCCAAAGCAGGATTTCAGGTCTTTGTTGTCACTAACCAATCAGGAATTGCTCGCGGTTATTACACGATTGAAACGCTTGATACTATGCACAAAAAAATGAATGCGCTAGTAGAACAAGCAGGAGGCATTATCTCAGGCGTTCACTATTGCCCACATGGGCCAGATGATGCTTGTACTTGTCGAAAGCCAAAACCCGGCATGATTGAATCAATAGAAGCCGAGTTAGATTTAAATTTTGAGGTTGATGCCGCCATCATGGTGGGGGATTCTCAACGGGATCTTGAAGCAGGCCATGCAAGAGGTTGTTCTCCTGCTTTAGTATTAACCGGTAAAGGTCGTAGTACTCAATATAATGACATTCCTTTCCCATTTAAGGTCTATACCGATTTAGCGGCTTTTACTCTAACAATACTACATGAGTATTCTTGATATATTACAGTAGATACAATAAGAGTGAACACTTACTTTTTTAATAATCTATATTATTCAAATACATCTACATTCTATAGGATTTTTAATCTGCGCACTTCAATCATAAAAAAGAGTCAAAAAAAGGGTTGTAGACTAGGCTACAACCCTTTTTTTGGGGATTATTTAAACTATGCAGATCTAGAGTTAAACATCTAAGTTAGCAACTGATAAAGCATTATCTTGGATGAAGTTTCGACGTGGTTCTACTTCATCACCCATTAACGTGGTAAATATTTGATCGGCACCTATGGCGTCATCTATCGTAACTTGTAGCATACGACGAGCATCAGGATCCATGGTAGTTTCCCAAAGTTGACCTGGGTTCATTTCCCCCAGTCCTTTATAACGCTGAATAGACATACCACGTGACGCTTCTTTCATTAACCATTCTTTCATTTCTTCAATGGTTGTAACCATTTTTGTACGCTCGCCACGCTTTATAAAAGATTCTTGGCTAAAGGTATCATCGACAAAACTAGAAAGCGCCACTATTCGACGATATTCAGCAGAGGCAAAAAAGGTTGCTTCAAAGCGATACTTATTGGCGACACCGTGGGACATAATTTCCACTACCGGTAGGAAATGATCCTGTTCAACATCACGTTCAACGTTAAACTCAAAACGAAAACCGGTACGTAAGTCTTGTGGCATGAGAGACCTAAGTTTATCTACCCAAGCACTTACCAAAGATTCATCTTTTAAGTTCTCTACCGTTAAAACAGAGCAGTACAAAAGTTTCTCCATCACATCAGTAGGGTAAACCCTTGCCATGCGAGAAACATCATCAGATACTTTAATATAGTCATGCATAATTTTTGATAATGGTTCGCCTTGAATTGCTGGCGCTTGGTCATTAACAAACATTTGCGCACCTGCCAAAGCAACTTGGACAAGATGATCTTCTAATGCCGCTTCATCCTTTAAATACTGTTCTTGCTTACCTCTCGTGATTTTGTATAACGGCGGTTGGGCAATAAAGATATGTCCACGTTCAATAACTTCTGGCATTTGACGAAAGAAGAAGGTCAATAATAACGTTCGAATGTGTGATCCATCGACATCCGCATCAGTCATGATAACAATACTGTGGTATCGTAGTTTTTCTACATTAAACTCATCACGGCCAATACCACAACCCAGTGCGGTAATAAGCGTACCCACCTCAACAGAAGACAGCATTTTATCAAAGCGGGCTTTTTCAACATTTAGAATTTTACCTTTTAGTGGCAAAATTGCTTGTGTACGACGGTCACGTCCTTGCTTAGCAGAACCACCCGCAGAATCACCCTCCACTAGGTACAGTTCAGATAACGCTGGGTCTTTCTCTTGGCAATCGGCCAACTTACCCGGTAAACCCGCAATATCAAGCGCACCTTTACGGCGTGTCATATCACGAGCACGACGAGCCGCTTCACGAGCACGAGCCGCATCGATCATCTTGTTTACAATGATTTTGGCTTCACTTGGTTTCTCAAGTAAGTACTCAGCAAAGCGTTTACTCATTTCTTGTTCTACGGCGGTTTTCACCTCAGAGGAAACAAGTTTGTCTTTGGTTTGAGAAGAGAACTTAGGATCTGGCACTTTCACAGAAACAATAGCGGTTAGGCCTTCGCGGCTGTCGTCACCAGTTGTTGCTACTTTTTGCTTTTTCGCTAAACCTTCTTTTTCGATGAAGTTGTTTAGCGTACGAGTCAAAGCACCACGGAAACCCGCTAAGTGAGCACCGCCATCGCGCTGTGGAATGTTATTAGTGTAACAGTAGATATTTTCTTGGAAGCCTTCGTTCCACTGCAATGCCACTTCAACCGCGATGCCATCTTCTAGGTCATCACGCTGGCAGATAAAGTGAAAAATATCGTTGATCGGTGTTTTGTTGGTGTTCAAATGCTCAACAAAAGAACGCAGGCCACCATCGTAGTTGAAGAAATCTTCTTTACCGGTACGCTCATCTTTTAATTGGATGGCAACGCCTGAATTCAAGAATGACAATTCACGTAGACGTTTCGCCAAAATATCATAAACAAATAAAATGTTATTAAACGTGTCAGCTGAAGGTTTAAAGTGCACCGTGGTACCGGCACCATCAGAATCGCCAATCATAGCCAAAGGAGCTTGAGGAACACCATGTGCATAATGCTGTTCGTACTCTTTACCTTCTTTACGAATGGTAAGCGTAAGACTTTCAGACAAGGCGTTTACAACAGAAACACCCACGCCGTGAAGACCACCAGACACTTTATATGAGTTATCGTCAAACTTACCGCCTGCGTGCAAAACAGTCATGATAACTTCTGCGGCAGAAATACCTTCTTCTTCGTGAATATCAACCGGGATACCACGGCCATTATCCGAAACAGAAATCGATTCATCGGGGTGAATCAGTACGGTGACAGTGTCACAGTGACCAGCAAGAGCTTCATCAATGGAGTTATCCACGACTTCAAATACCATGTGATGTAAGCCAGTACCATCATCAGTATCACCAATGTACATTCCAGGACGTTTACGTACAGCATCAAGCCCCTTTAGTACTTTAATACTGGATGAATCGTAGTTATTTTCACTCATTTAACTCTCCTGCAAATCTGTACTTGAATAATTGGACAATTCACCATCTTTCATTTCAAAACGGCGAACATCTGTTGTTTCAGACCAGCAATAGTCCATCATTTCTGACTCGACACTGGTAATAAATATTTGACTGTCTAACGCCTCTAGCAATTGACAAAGTTTTGCTCTGTGTTCCTTGTCTAATTCAGCAGGTAAATCATCGACTAAAAAGAGTAGTGAACGCCCTGACTCAACCAACAATTGACCTTGAGCAATCTTTAAGGCCGACACCACTAATTTCTGTTGGCCTCTAGATAATGTATCTAACGCATCACCCATTGCTGTTTTTACTTTTAAATCCGCTCTTTGTGGCCCTATATGGCTATAGCCACTATCAATATCACGCATTTGGCTAGCAACAACCGCCTCAGCAAAACTCTTTTGAGAATCCCAGCCTTGATAGAGTTGTAGCGTCACATCAAGACTTTGATTTAAGCTGGCTAACACCCTTTTAAATACGGGTAGCAATCTGGCTAGATAGTCGTGCCTACATTGATTTACTGTACTTCCCAAACGAACAAGTTCTTGATCGAATGCAGCGAGTAAATTAGCCGATATTTTACCACGTCTAAGTAAGGTATTCCGCTGTTTTAATGCTTTATGCCATCCTCGCCACGCATTTATAAAATCAGGGGCATTATGGAACACGCCCCAATCAATAAATTGACGTCTAATTTTCGGAGATCCTTCCAATAGGCGAAATGAGTCGGGGTTAATAAGTTGCACAGGAAAAACTTCGGCGAGCTCAACAAGAGACTGAATTTTCTGCCCTTGTATGCGCGCATCAAGTTCACCATCTCTTAAGCGTTTTAAGCCTATAGATAGCGTGTGATGTTCAGTATTTTTTACATGCGCAAAAACCACACACTCTGCATGGTCATTTTGAATATAGGTTTTATGTTTGTGGCTACGAAAAGACCGGCCAACAGACAAAAGGTGTATAGCTTCTAGAATGGAGGTTTTACCGCTACCGTTTACCCCTGATATCAAATTAACTTGTAATGATGGTTCAAGTCGAAGGTTTGATATATTTCGAACATTACAAATATCTAGACGACACAGTGGCATGAAAGGTGGCCTTAAGAGCAATAAAAGATCAAAAATCCTGTGCTACAAATGATACAAAAAAGTAAACAAATGCAGACAGGATTAAAGACAACTAGAGGCGCATTGGCATAACAACATATTGTGCAGCATTGCTTTCAGCTTCTTCAAGCATAGCACTCGCTGTTGCATCACTTAGAGATATACGGACTTCTTGACTGTTGACGACACCAAGCACATCCAGTAAATAGCTCACATTAAAGCCCACTTCTAATTCATCACCTTGATATTGAACTAAGACAGATTCTTCTGCTTCTTCTTGCTCAGGGTTATTAGCAAATACCTGTAACATGCCATTATTTAAAATAAGACGTACGCCACGATACTTTTCATTAGATAAGATAGAAGCTCGAAGAAATACATGACGCAGCTCTAAACGATCCGCCACAATCACCTTGTCGTTATTACGCG
>Ga0308007_10000367_pt1 | contig 20608 bp, 33 predicted proteins | sample Neamet71_FD_203152 | JGI IMG/M metagenome (GOLD analysis project Ga0308007, IMG submission 203152) | Marine microbial communities from water near the shore, Antarctic Ocean - #71 | ecosystem: Environmental > Aquatic > Marine > Unclassified | place: Southern Ocean | collected 2014-06-07
GGTCCTGCAATTAGTACAATTACACCTACTGCTATTAACATTCCGCCATCCCATGATGTACGTTCGTCAATGCGAGATTTAATCCAATTAAGTGGGTTCATAGTAGTTCTCCTGTTGTTATGTATTTAAGCCAAGATATTAAACTGATTATATACATACTTATAAATAAGATAGACATCATTAACCCATTATGGAGAAAGCAATATGTTTAAATTTTTAAAGAATCTTTTTAGCTATGGACCTATTAGTACACATATAGATGCAGATAAAGTAGACCCTATTTACACCGAACCTGTAATTAAAGCAGGAGTTGTTAAAGCTCCAACTACACCTATTAAGTTTCCAACTGCAAAGGTACTTAAAGGACTAACAAAAAATCAAATTGAAGAGTTAGCTAGAAATCACGGAATTGAATTAGATCGCCGAATGACTAAAGTTAATATGATTGCTGATTTTAAAAAGCAACACGGCACTAAGTCGAAGAAGTAGCTCTAGCAGCTAAATGATCATGGGCTGTTGACAACCTAGTTAGCTTACGGTTGATTGTTGTAATCGCAACTTGCTGCTGACGAATTTGCTCTTCCAATGCTTGCACATACTTTTGTGTAGGCAAAATCCTTTCAACACCATCTTCTCCTAACATTGCAATAGTGTTAGTACCTTGTCCCCTAATGCCGCCAGCTACTCTATTTGGATTCTTACCCGAAGACGAGTTCTCTACTGGTATGTTGCGACTGCTGTACATTTTTGCTAGATAGTTCTTCATCTTCTTTTCCTTTATAATATTTATACAAGTCAATGCTTGCTAGATTCTTGCATTTACTCTCACACATAATATCTGTGTAGGGTAAGAAGCTTAATGCATAATCATTGCTTGCTTGATTAGGATACCAATCACTATGAGCTCGCAGCTTGCTTTTCTTGTAGCCTTGTTCAAGTAGTGCATTAAAGTTTGGTTGTACTGTTGTAGCAATGTCGCTAACCCATTCTGCACGACTGTAAGAATAATGTATTGCAGGCCGCACACCACGCCAGCTATCAACTATGCGCTTATATCTATCGTCGGTGGGCTGTATGTATTCACCTTCGCGGCACCAGTGATGGTGTACGTCAAGTACGAGTGCGAGGTCGTCTGCAAGCTCGAGGCTGTGTTCGATGCCCCACTTGTTCTCGTCGTTTTCGATTGTGATAACGTTTCTTGCTTCTGGCGTGAGTTTCTTGAGTGCGGCCTTAATGCCGGCTGGACCTTTGCGGCCTGAGATATGTACGTTGCATTTAAAGTCTTGGAATGTGCGTCCGTAGCCCATCCAGCGTATGACATCAACATGGTATTCAAACTCCTCTATACTACGTTCAACAATATCTGGGTTGTCGCTAGCAAGCACAGTAAACTGGCCAGGATGCATACTAAGCCGAACATCCAAGGAACGAGCAAGTGCGCCGACCCTTGCAAGTTTCGTCTCGCAGTAGTTGCGTACATCAGGTAGCTGCCAGTAATAAGCCCAGTCGCGCTGAGTATATACAGGAAGCACATCACTGCCAAGACGAACCATTCGTAATTCATTTGGTAATCCTCCTACGTATTCAATTAAGTTGTAGTAACTTTGTATGTTGTGGACCATAATATCCCACAGACGTTGTTCTGCAACTTCCCTTGTTTGCCTATTCAACCACTGTACTGTAGTCGACTTTGTATTTAGTGGACGCTGAATCTCTTCTAGGATTTTCTTCTTCTGTGTTTGATCTGGATGCATATACTTGCATGCAAAGCCTATACGCTGGATAGTTTGTTGATCGTTAACATAATCGCCGCAAGTTGTAAACTTCAAATCATTCATATTAAAACTTCCTATAGGAACCGTCTAGTTCGTGTGTGCCTGAATTTGATATTGCCCACGCAATGCAGTTGTACCAAGGATAGCCAACTGCTCTGAGCTTCTTATACCATTGTTTATATAGTATAACACGTTTACTAAAGGTTGTCAAGTTCAATCACCATGTATATTTATTTTTTCATACTTTCTTGGATAGGTATTAAAACTTATACAATATCGTTCCTCAGCCTTATTGACAGGTGTACTGTGCTCACACCAACTAGGAAATAACCATAGCATACCTTCCCAGGCCGAAACTTCAGTAGTGTATGTATTAAGCATATTTGGCTCAGCAAAGACTTGCATGCCGTGAAGTGGTTTTAATGGGCTATGAAGTGTTAGTGGAGGACTATCTTCGTTATTGCCTACTATCTTAGGATAAAATGCTCCACTTATTGAACTGCCTTCATGCCGATGAGGAATTGTTCTACTTCCTGGAGTTCCTTTATTAAGCCAACTATTCCAAATTCCAAGAGGCTCTAATCCTACTGTATCAACATAGTTGTCGACACATCTCTGCATAAGCCTTCTAAGTTCCGCATGGGTTTCTAAATGTCCTTCAGTACCCCAAGTGCTGCCATCTCCTTCATTTTTACTTTCTAACAGCCCGTGCGGAGAAATTAGGTCCGCTGCACCTTCTATAATCTCGTCTGGATCGTACATTCCTCTTAAATCGTATCCTATAAACACTGTAGGAAACGCAAGTACTGTTGTTGACTTCAGCGGCACTAATCTTTTGTTTTGAAATATTTCTGGCTGTTTCATTATGATCCTCTCTACACTTATAATTATACTATATTTTTTAATAAAAGTCAAGTAATGATTTGGAGAGGGTGCCCGGAGTCGAACCGAGATAAACGGATTTGCAATCCGTTGCATAGCCATTCTGCCACACCCTCATGGTGGACCCCACAGGACTCGAACCTGTAACCTAACCGTTATGAGCGGTCAGCTCTAACCATTTGAGCTAGAAGTCCGTTAGTGGTCGGAGTAGTAGGATTCGAACCTACGACCTCTGCGTCCCAAACGCAGCGCACTACCAAGCTGTGCTATACTCCGTAATTGGTGGGGAGTAATGGAATCGAACCATTCATGAGCTTCCTCGGCGGATTTACAGTCCGCTGCCACACCTTGTAGCATACTCCCCTAAATTGGCATGCGAGCAGGGATTCGAACCCCGACTAACGGTTTTGGAGACCGCTGTGCTACCATTAACACCACTCACATATAAACTTTCAAAAAAAAAGCCCTTAACAAATAAATGCTAAGGGCCGCTTAAATAACTTCTTAAAAAGTCACATCAAGACAACCCCAGCTGTGCCGGGCACCATATATAAAATAACCATATTGCTTGTCTCATGTTCGTCTTCCTATTTCTTATTATGTATTAACTATAACACACTTATTTAGCAGTGTCAACCGTTAAGTTCATCGTTTAATGAAAGTTCTGCATCTGGCTCAAGTTCCATTTGATGTGCTTTAACCATTTCCTCGTTTAGATCAACTCCGTCAAAGTCACCTTCTTCAAGTTTTCTAATAGCATCGGTGGCGCTTTTTGCTTGCCTTGTCCTTACTAAGTAGGTGCATATCATAACTAGGTTAGGTCTATCAAAACCGGTATTCTTCAGTGCTTGCTCAACATAAATGCTCATGATATTATAGCCTTTCTAAAGCTGTGTTGTTGTTATTATAATACTATTATAGCACCATTTAGGCTAAGTGTCAACCACTTAATGCTGTACTCCGTTTATAATGTCATCTAGTGCTTTTAATGTTACATTATAATGTAACGAATCTTCTTCACCCCATGTTGCACAATAGTCTTTTCCTGCGTTGTCTGCAAGTTCTTTACTGCTGTACACTCCGTGGAAACGATTCCATCCATCTCCCATTTTTTTAAAGGTATGCACGATATATATGTTAGTAGTTGTATTCATTTCCAGTTGTCCTGTACCCATTTGTCTTTACAGTAATGTGGATTAGGATCACCGTGGAAGACAGCAATACTTGTTTCGTTTAGTATCTTAGGATCACCTGCAAGTTGAAAGTCTCTAGTTCCTCTAGCGCCATGAGTCATTTGAGGTTTGCCTCGCATTTCCCACTTGTAACTTTGTATCCATTCTTCGGGCCAATATACATAATTGTCTTTAATTGCGAATCTAAGCCAGTCTTGATCACCTTGGAACCGTCTTGAAATACTTTGTATATCATTCATGTATTCGTGGTACACATGTGCATGTTGGCCTGTTTCTAATCTAAATATGCTAGAATTAAACTTATCGTAATTTTTCATTACGTGTCGATTAAAGTCACGTATAATTATAAACTCGCCCGGCCTATAAGAAAACAACTTATCCATATTCTTAAACACAATCATGTCTAGATCAAGAAATAGTATAGTGCCTTCTAGTCCTAACTTGGGATTAAAGAACATTGGTTTATACCACCAACCTTCTATGCCCGGCATAAGTTCTAAGTCAACTACTTTAATACCTAAATCTAGATTAGCAGGATTTTCTGTAAAGCATATAAATTCGTGATCAACTGTAAGATTACGCTGGACCATACGATATAGCTTGTTCACATATTCGGGACCGTACTTGTCTCCCCATTTCAAACAAACTACGTAGTATTTTCCAGTTGGATCAGGTGTAGCATGCGTGATCGCCGGCTGCTCTACAGGAGTTATACTCTTGTCAACGGGTCGACGCCCTTTGGTAGCATTCTTTCTTTCCTTGCGTTCCGCTTTAGTTTCACCTGTAATATACTTTTTCATTTTCTAAGAATCTGTAAATTTCATCTTCTGAACTTCGAATGGTGTGTAGATAGCACTATTAGCACCATGCTCGGAACACTCAACTGACTCACACCAACAACGGTTATCAGTTGCTTCACGTATAAGATTGTCAGCGAATGTCCACGCATGTTTAGCAAACATTTCTGCACCAACACCGTCAAACTCTCTTACTTCACACAAGTCTAAATCTTGTAGAAGATAAAATTCTTCTTTGTGTGGATCAGTAACATCTACACAAGTTTTGTGATCAAAACTATCTTCGAGCCAAGCCTTCAAAGGTTTAAGCCCACCAAAGTCTACTGCCCAGTTTTTGTGATCTAATCCACTACACCCAAATGTAAATTTAAATGCTAAACTGTATCCGTGTAATAGATGACAGTGTGAATGATCTGCGTTAGGTTGACGGAACACCGCTGATAGCCCGATGTTGTGACCGTATGTTTTAGTTGAATAAAATGCCATATAGATTACCTTTTAATTGTATTACTTAATTATAGCGTAGATTTGCTAGTTTGTCAACCATTACATTACCTTTTTCCCATTCTTTTGGTAATGCCCAATCATCTTCTTGATGTATGATAAATTTATGATTCGAAAAGTATTCAAACAGTTTACCTATTTGGTGTATCCAGTAACTAGGATCAACTGCTTGTTGTGTTGTTGTATTGTAATTAGCTGAGTCTTTGTACACATTGTTAGTAAACTGGTCTTTACTGTGTAAATCAAACCCTAGTAAGTGTATAGTGTCGGAATACTTAGTAGCTAGTAATACAGCAAAAGGTCCTGCTCCCCAGTGCCACGGTAAGTCTCTCCTGTCTTTTCCAGTAAATGGTAGTTCCGGCACAGTTCTTATGTTGTCTTGATCTTTACAATAGTCTAGCCAATCTGCTCTTGTATAAATTTTAGAGTCTTTATTATAGTTACTAGAAACAGCTTCGAGCATCATCCTTTTATCAACACATATTAAATGATCTACATAATAATCTCGATAAATAGCATTGCAACCTATTTTCTTCATTGGGATATTATTAATGTTTATATCATTTCGACTTTCGCCATTTCCTACAACTAGTATCATGTTGTATTTAAATAAATACTGTAACAGGTAGGATAACTTATGACAGCATATTTTGACACGTTTAGAAGCGTAGTTTTAACACCCGATAACGTAACGTTATTAGCAGACGGTGTTTCTGATACACTTACTATTAATGCAGCGGCAGGACGAGGACTTAGTTTAAGCGGATCAGCGTCAGGCACCGACACTCTGGACTTGAATGTAGATTACAACTTGTTTGTACCAATTGGTACTAGTATCTTAAGACTACAAGATGTAAATGCTAATACAAGAGACATTACATTATCAGCTGGTGCAAACATCACTATTACTAGAAATAGCAGTAGTGAGCTTGTGTTAAGCTCTACGGTAGGTGGTAATAGTAAAGCAATTGGCGGAGCAACAGCGGCTAGTCCTGTTGTAATTACAACTACTGCGGCACACGGATTTACAGAAGGCATTCCAGTTACACTTTCAGATATATCTGGAATGACCCAATTAAACGGTAATGAATATTATATGGATATTCTTACTAGTGCTACTTTTGCACTTTATACAAACGAAGGCCTAAGCACACCTTTAGATGGTACTGGGTTTAGTGCTTATACAAGTGGAGGAGTTGCTACAGCTGAGTATCAAACTACAAACCTAGCACAATTGGGTGATGTACTGCTAACAAGTCCAAGTGTAGGTAAAGTATTATATCACAATGGCGCAAAGTGGATTGATTCCATTATTGATACTAGTGTGATTACAGAAAACACAAATTTATTTTACACTGATACACGAGTAGATAACAGATTCGACACAAGACTTGCACTTAAATCAACTACTAATTTAGCAGAAGGCACAAATTTATACTACACAGACACTAGAGCAAATAGTGCTATTGACACTAGGGTAAATGCTTCTTATATTAATACGCTAAGTGGTGTTATAGCAGACAGTGTTGACGGAGATTTAACTGGCTCAGTGTTTGGTGATGATTCAACATTACTAGTAGATGGTGTGAATAGTGTTATTCCAGCAAGTGTATTAACAGGAACTGCAAATATTAATGTTGTTGGTAATGTTACAGGAAATATTACAGGCAATGCTGGTACAGTAACAAATGGTGTATACACTACTGGTAATGCAACAATTACCGGAGGGTGGCAGTTTAATCAAGCAATTGCAGCTGATGTCGTAGGTATTCATACTGGTAGCGTAAATGGTACACTAGTTGGTTCGATGTCTGGTTCAGTGTTTGGCGATGACAGTGCGTTACTTGTAGATGGTATTAATGGAACCCTTGTTGCCGGCGGCATACATGTTGGTGTGCCAAATACTATTGGATATGCTAACGCAATAAAAACTAATACAATAGAACTAACTGGATCAATAGACGTTAATCCAATCGGACCGTCAGCTGGCTCACCAAATGGCACCGGTCATGTAGGCGACGGCTATTGGTCCTGGTTTAGACAGGGACTATCAGTTACTGGTAGAGGTTATTACCACAATAGTACTTTTCTTAAAAAATCTCAGGCATTAGTACATTTAGCTTCACCAAGTGGCACTGTTGAAATTAACCTTGAAAGTTCATTCTTATCTCCCGACATCTATAATGATGGGGCTGATGCTTTCTGGATAGACTATCCAGCTGTAGGCACGATATTTAATGTAACAGGCTTACTCAATCGCCAATTTGTAGCAACTACAGTAACTTTTAATATTAATCAAAACGCTACACCAGTGCTTCCGGATTTACGAGTAGACGGAATTGTACAACAAATATCTTGGCAGAACGGAGTTATTCCAACTGCTACAGCTAACCAATACAACCAGTTACAATTTCAAATACTACGTGTTAACAACGGCGCAGGCGCAGTAGACGCAAACGGAGACGGAACTGGTCCTTTTGATTACAGAATATTTGGTCAAATGGGAGCGTTCTCAAATTGAGTTTCTTTGGTCTTAATACTGTTGATAGTATATCTCCTGGTATCATGTATATAGCTCCTTTTACTGTCGACTATACTAGGTCCGCAGCATGGATATTTTTCGCCAGTGATGATGTAGCAGTGCCTCTACTAAGTGGCTGGACTGATGCATATGCAGCTTCTCTGCATCAGTCTGTAGCTTTTGGCAAGGGCGGATTTCGGGCTATGTCCTATGGTACTTACTCCAACATTTGGCGCATAGTCGATGGAACATCTCCGCAAACCTATCGCCCACATCTTGTTAACTTAAACCCAGGTCAAATTACTCTCTACGACAATAACCCAGTAATGATCAGCTACGGAGCTGCAAGATATGATGCTAGCGGTAATGTTACTGGTGCAGGAAACGGCGGCTTTATGATAGGTTGTTACAATGATACACCTCGTCTAGGTGATATTTATCATAGCTCAGACGGCAATGTCTTTCAAACACATACTGACGTTTTCCCCCAGCCATCAGTGGGTGTCCTTCATAAACCACTGGTGTACAACCCAGACTCAGGAAGTTGGCTTACTTCTCATCACACTGATCAAAAATTCTATCGTTCAGTAAATAACGGTGCAACCTGGCAAAATCCATCATCTTACCCAGCAGCATATTTCGGCAATGTGGTTTACGGGGATACCTCTCTTGGGTGGGCATTTGGTGACGCATCTTATAATGCACGAGCTATTTACTCCAGCAATATCTCGTCCGGTGGCGACGGTCAAACTTGGACTGCTAATGGACTTGGTACTATTGCTAATGCTAGTGGATCAAAGGAAATGAATTATATAAATTGTATCCACTATAATGAATACAGTCAACAATATGTTATAGGTGGCGGACAATGGATGAATCAAAGAGTTGACGCAAGAATTTGTACAAGCCCTACCGGACTGGTTAATTCTTGGACATTCCGCGAAACTGGTACTACTGAGTTAACGATTAATAATATCTTCGGCGACAACCAGGGAAACTTTGTTGCTATGGGTGTTCCGTATATAGCTAACTCAGGATACACTGCAAACACTAACAAGTACTTCTATAGCAAAGACAATGCAATAACATGGACTGAAGGTACATTACCTATTTCAACGTATGCCGATTATTCCAGGAGCGAGCGCATGGCATTCGGTGATCCAGCACTAGGTTTATAACCTTCACCTGATAAATAAAAGTATGTACAATAGTACGATGGAGGGCATTTTGGACCATACACTCTAGTGTGGTCTAGTCCAGCAGAACTTTACCCAATCCATATAGCCCCGACCCAAGCAGCGCAAGGTCATGGCTACGTAATTGAACCTCAGGTAGAATATCAAGAGCAAGATTATCTAATAGTACAGCCATCTGCTAAACCGTACGAGCTACACCAAAACTATGCAAGGAGATTATGGATATGTTAGCAGAACTAATGATAGCCAACGCGGCATTCAAGGTCATCAAGACCACAATATCAAATGGCAAAGATATTGCCAATGCAGGCGCAGCAATAACAAAATATTTCGGTGCTGAAAAAGCTATAAAGAAACAAGTTAAAGCTGGCACTGGTAATATCATGGAAGCCTTCCAAGCACAGGAACAGCTAAGAAAGAACGAAGAAACTTTGAAGTATATGCTCAACAAGCAAAGACTACACGGCTATGTTGACTTTTGTAAATTTAGAGATGATTATAATAAAGGCATTAAAATAAAAGCTGCCAAGCAAAAGAACGCTAACGCTAGACAATCTAAAGCTAACGAGTCTACAATGACTATTGCATTGAGTGTTGGTATTGTTTTACTAATATCTGTAGCTGGCGGATTCTTTTGGGTTGCGAAAGTAAAAGGTTTAATATAATGGAACAAGCTGGCAAGCTAACCATTATTCATGAAGATGAAATTTATGAATGTTTAGCTTGCAGCAAAATGTATACTGAAGAAGCTATGCATGCACACGAAGAAGTATGTCCTAAGATACCAGAGTATCTTGAATGGAAAGCTAAGAACGATCTTGAAAATTCTTAACATCTTTAACAATATCTTTTAAGTCGTTTTTAACATCTAATAAACTATTTTCAGCCTGAGATAGTGTTTTATTAACTAACTTGACTGTAGCAACTGTCCACACCCACCAAACACAACTTAATGTACTTACTAATACTAACGTAGCCCAAAAGGCATTATGAAAATCAACATAGTTAAATGTTAATAATATTAAGTTTAGTAATAAAATAGATGCAGGAACAATTTTTGCAAACATGTCCCACCTTGCTATTTTTTTCTTCACATAATTTTGCCGATGTCGAAAGTCGTTTTGATTCGTCATTTATTTCTCTATTCGATTGTTTGAAAGTGTGTTATTAACTAGGATATTAGTTGTTTATTTGGCCGAAGGGTTTCCACTCACCTGGTGATCCCTCTCGTATGCAAATCCATCCTACATAACCTGTGGGAGTCGGTAATTGGTTCCATACAATATCGCCGAGATTGTATGTTCCGCTAACTGGTATTTCTGTTGATGTTTCGAACTTTTTACCTTGAAATTTAACTGGTCCTGCAGTTTCTATATCAGCACTAGGTTGATTAACATTAATGCCTAGCTTACCTTGGACTTTGGTCTTGTTTTGATTGTGTGATCCTAAAACAATATCACCATATGCCGTTATACTAATTCTTGCTTCATTGTCAGTAACAATATCTAATGTGTCAGTAGTCCAGTTACCAATTTTAGTTGAGTTACCTTCACAGTCTACAATAAATTCTGATTCTAAACTAACAACGCTTAGTTGTGCATTAGGTGCTTCAGTTCCGATGCCTAGTCTATTTGATGCCGCCTCGTAATGTATCCAGTCATCGATTATTAAATCGTTTGATGTACGTAAATTATTAAGTGTACCAACAGTTGTTAAACTACTTTTGTTTATAGTGCTACCTAGTTCAGATGCACTAACAACAGGAACATTATCAATGTATAAACTACACCCTGAGTTTAAGTCTAAACTTTCTGTTGTCCAAATACGATCTGGATTTGCTCTATAAACAAATTGTTTAGTTGGACCATCTCCGCGCCATTGTAATCCTTTACCGTATACCCCAGCATCTCCTTCTGCAACAAACTCTAGCGGGCTAGAACGTTCATTGCGTATATCTGCCGTTAACTCATTTACATGCAGCTTTTCGGCAGTAATACTACCTGCAACATTTAAGTCACCTGTAATACTCACAGAACTTAGTATATCAGTTACTGTCATATTATCAACATGTAACCCTAAGTTGTTAACTAATACAGTAGCTTGAGTACTTTCGTCTCGGATACCTTGACTTTGGAATTTGGTTATCATTCCACCATGAATTTTATTACCACTTAAACCTCGATCATTAATTTCGATTTCGGTCTCAGAGTCATTTGCTAAGTCTTGTATAGCAGTGGCTAGTGATGATAAACTTTCTGTTACTTTTTGAATGTCTGTGCTCATACTAATATTTATCCAGATACCTTCAATAGTATTGTATCCAGATTACACCTTCCATTAAGCTTTGTATCGGTGGTTTTAATATCATCTAAGAACGTCCGCAATGCAACCTTGCCTGCACTCTTAAACTCTTTTAATTGATCCTCTGGTTTACGTAAAGTTTTTTGTATACTTAACTTTTCATCATAACCAATAATAGTTGTTCCTTTAACACTAAGGCCAGTACCGTCCCTGCCCAATCCTTTAGGATCAATGTTACTTGCAATATATTTGCCTATTTTACGTGTTTTGGCATTAAACACCCAAAGCTCAGTTGCTCCTACAAGCTCTACAGGATTAACACTTGCTAGTTTAAACTTATCGTTAGTCTTACCGTAATTTAACTTTTCAACTACTTTGTCTGCGCTACGTGTTTTAGCTTTGCGCGGCTTACGTGTAGCTTTACTGGTGTCTACAACGAACACACAAGCTTCTACAAGCGTTTCAAGTGCTACTATGAACTTTGCTACGTCTTTCTTAGTAAGATGTGAATAACCTTCTTTTAACTGTTCCCACATATCTGCATCATGTTCGGACATTTTTGCCAATTGTCCAGCAGTTGGCATACGTTGTAGTTCACGGAACTCTTCTAGTTCTCCTTCAAAGAACTTAACTAGTTTACGTGCATGGGCCTGTGTTACACCTTTCTTTTGGAAGTGCGTTTGAAAGTCAAAGCCTTTTGGATCAAAGCCTTTCTTATCATTAGCGAATCCATCTAACCATTCATCAATCTCTCCGCATGCTTCGCGGGCTTGGTCAGTAATACGTTCTTGAATAGTAGGAACATATACTTTAGACTTAGCGGTGTCCTCAACATTTTTTACTTTAGCTACCTTTGAGCCTTCATTGATAAGCTCAACAAGTTTTTCTCGCAGGTATTCTGTTACAGGCTTTAGCTCTCCTGACGTACCTTTACAGCTAACCCAATGATCATTTTCTTTTTTATTATAATCCATCATGCCGTCAAGTAACAGTTTAGCATTAATGCCTAAACCGTGTGTAATTCTCCAAGTTGGAAGTGCTTTTAAACTTGATACATCATCTTTAGTATAATCGTTCTGTTGCATCCACATAAACAAATGCGGGTGCATATCAGATGCTTTAAAAGAATTGTAGTACCAAGCATGTGCATGACGTTTGAATGTGTGATAGGCATCACCACTCCAATCTTCACAACCTTGCCATTGCGGTACTAGAAGCTTTCCTGCTTTAGTAATTCTTGGAGCCGCTTTTGGCTTCTTCTTCCTGGGTGCGCCTTTAACTGATAAAACTGCCATTTTGTGTTCCTCTTTTAACTGTTATATTTAATATATAGTCAAATGATTAATTTGTCAAGTGTTTTTGATTTAAATCTTTTCACCAGGCTCAAATCCACGGAAAGTTTTAAAGCGAGGAAAACGTAAACTATAAGTCCCATCTTGATTTTGTGTTACAGCATCTGCTCTAACTTCAACAAGCTGAGTAATAAGATTAGCCCTGCCATCCCAAAAAGTGGATCGGTTATCATCCGTAAAGCCACTACCAACGTTGACACGTATATCCTTGCCATCGTCTGTCCCAGTGCATACAATAGCGCCAAGCCGTCCTTCGTTTCGTCCAGTACCTTCTTCAACATCGATTACCTCCAATGTAACTTCGATAAATGGCTTTGCTTTGAGCCAAGCATGCGACCGCTTACACGTATAAGGTGCGTTAACGTCTTTTATCATTACACCTTCATATCCACCGTCTACAGCCGCTTTATTAAGCTCTACAAAGCGTTCTTCGCCTTTAGTGGTACTAAGATCAATATCTTCCCATGCACACGCTTGTACGTGCTCTAAGAGGTCTTGGTGTTCCAATACCCAATACTTAACTAAATTACTGCGAGTAGTCTGTGGCGTATTCCACGACCCTTTAAGGAAGTCTACTAGTGGAATAAAATCAAACAAGTGTAGTACACTTTGTATGTCAACTTTGTTGTCTTTACGATGCACTTGCTTCATAAGGTCTTGAAAGTCTTTGCCCATTACTTCGCCATCTAGTACACAGTCATATGGTGCTGGCTTCTCTGCAAGTACTGCTTCAATCTCTGCTACAATGTGTGGAAAGTTATGGAACTGTCTGCCGTTGCGGCTAAACAGTTCTACTTTGCCTGAGCGACATATAGCTAGTACACGCACACCATCTAGTTTAACTTCAATCTGCTTTACACCAGTCATCTTCTTTTCGTGGTTAGCACTATCATGTGCAAGCTGGCACCCAAAGATTGGAATAGCGTATTGTGGGAACTCTTTAGCTACTTTGTTAACTGTCTTTTCGCTCATGCCACAGCGCAAGTCTTTAATTAAGATGCGTCTGTAAAATCCATTCCACTGTTCAGTAGTAGCAACATTCTTTGCAAGTTCAATGGCGTCGCGAGCTGCGTGTCCTGTGAGTTGCCTAGTTTGCAGTTCTAATGCTAGTGCTTTAAATGTAGCCCAGTCCAAGCCTTGTCCAGTAATAACACCTGTACGCTCTGGAACTTTCTTTACGCCAAATGTTACAAGCGGATCAAGTGCCATTGTAATGCCTTCAAAGAACTCATCCAGTCCTTCCTGCATTGCTTCTAGTAGAATTGCTTGTTTAGCGAGCTTACTATTGTCAGCTTCTAAATGTTTGATAATTTCTTGTGGTTGCATTCTCATGTACTGCCCTCTGTTTGCCTAATTGTTATATACAGTATAGCACCAGATCTGGCTGTTGTCAACCATTACTGGCATTTTTTTTCCATATTAAAAAAGGTGGAGGAAGATGTGGGATTCGAACCCACGGAACCTTGCGGTTCAACTCCTTAGCAGGGAGCTCCGATCGACCACTCTGGCAATCTTCCGAAATTAGTAGCGTTTATACCTTACATCTTTATTCATTTCATTGATAATACGATCACCTTCGACCCTTGTATTATATTTTTCTTCATCCATTGCAATAGTATCAAATACGTTGCCCCAGAAATTACGTGCCCAAGCACTAAGATTGTCCTGTTGTAGAACAGTATGAACATGCTCTTTACGTTCTAACTGTCTCATTGCATCAAATGGTAACATGTTTCACCTTCTCAAATTTGCGCCGGCTCTTGGACCATTGCTTCATTGGTTTCTTAAACATAATCTCTTCAGTAGTACCTTGCTTAATGTATCCAGCTAAAGTACCGCCATCAGTAACGATGTATGTATGATTCTGTACAGGCGTATCCCATACTGTAATTTCTTTAAGATATTGCATTAAGCTTTCTTCTTGTTAGGCTTAGTGTATCCATCCTTGGGTCGTGCGTTCGCTGCCATATCGCTTTTGAAGCCTGTCTTTATTCTTTGTAATCTAGACTGATCTATGCCCCTTGTGCTTTCAATTGCTTTTGCTACAGCCGCTAGTTCTGAATCTCGTGCTGGTGAGTTAGAATACTTTTGCTTCTTAAGAACAATGTCATACAGTTCGTATTGCCGCTCGTTGCCTAGTGACCTAATTAAGTTTCTTGCTTCTTCATCGTACTTGCGGTTGTCTTCTTTTGGTAAGTATTTCATACTATTAGTCTCAGTTAGTTAGTACATCTGTCCTTCAACTTGTTTAAGAACTGCTTGTGAATGCTTGCAGGAACCTCTAAATGTAAATCCTGGACAATCACAATCAAAGCCCTTGTCGTGTAGTTCAACACTATACTCGTTATCCTTTGATCCTTTCACAGGCCAAATGACGCCTACCATCCAATGGTCTTTTGGACTAAAGACAGTAGGCGCCAAGTACTTTGCTTTGAACTTGCTCATACTAACTCCTCTAAGTTTATTGGAGTGTAGTTAATTTGCTCAACACAAACACATCTGTAAGGACCTTCTGGTGAAGGGTTACTGTGTATGTGTCCATGCACGTTCAACAATGGCTTGTTACCAAACCTATGCGATTCAGCAAGTGTGCTAGCATGTTGCGGTGTGTGGCTAAACAACAAACCTCTGTCGCTCATATCAATCCACAGTTGGATATCCTTAAAGAATGGTGCAATCATCTTTGCGTTGTCGTGATTACCAAGTACTAGTCTTTTCTTGCCTGGCAACTTAGCAAAGACATTAGTCATCCAATCAACTTTGTCCATACCAAATAATACATCTCCGCAATGGATAACTGTGTCATTTGGTTTCACTACACTAGCCCAATTATCTAACATTACTTCGTTCATATGATTAACGTCAGTAAAGCCATCTCTAGGAGGCTTACCAGCGTAGTCTTTAAACGTAAGGATTGGAGCGTGGTTAAAATGTGTATCGCTTATGACCCAAGTATCTGTCATTGTAACTGCCCTCTGTATATTATTAACTATACTACTATAATAACACCAAAAGGCGTAGTTGTCAACCTATTTTTTGATACTATTTTGAACTAATGCTGTGCATACTGTTAACTTATTATTAAGATCGTCGATTTCTTCCTGTAGTCGAAGAAGTTCTTCTTCATTCGTCCAAATCTCGTAGTTTGTGCATCCGTCATCTGTACACGTTAAATCGTCCAAATAATAGTAAGCATTAATTACTGGAGGTATTGCTCCAATAGTCCATAGTAGCCCTAGTAATATTGCAATTACTTTAAGGGCATTGTTTAAAGCTGTAGTAACCATTGTATATTTCCTATTACTTTGCTCTCAAATCCATTTGGAGAGTAATTTGATCGCCTACATTAAATTGATTGTATGTATACACGCTACCATAATAACCATTGTATTCATACTTAACTAAGTAATCTTTAATCTTTCGTTCGTTTGTAATATAGTTAATCGTATCACATCGTGATTCTCTACGGTAACCAACAATATTTCGTTGATTGTTACTATTTTGATTCTGTGCTATATTGCCGCCTGTAATAGCGCCAATTGCTGCTCCAGCGGCAGTTGCTGCCTTATTTCCGTTGCCGCCACCAAACTGGTTACCAACTACACCACCAACAATTGCTCCAAGAATGTTACCCATAATTGGGTCACTGTTATTACCTTGTCGCTGACTGTAAATAGGAATATCAATATCCTTACACTCTTGCTTGGGATTACTAATTGCTACTGTAACATAGTTTGGAGAAACACTAGTTACATTGCCTTTAACTACAAAGGTGCCAGCATATGCACTAGTTGTAAACGATAGCATTAATACAGCACTTACTAATAATTTATTCATTTCATTTCCCTTAGTTAATTTATATTACTATTATAACACCAAAATAATACTTAGTCAACCTTTATTTTGGTATCAAAACTAATAACAGTACGTTTGCCACTAGTATTTTTATTTGTATAATGAAACATCCAACTAGGAAATAAAATTAAAGATCCTGAAGTTACTAAAACTTCTTTTCCTCTAGAATTATATTCCGTAATCTTTTCTCCGGATATGTCGGTTGGTTTTAAAACTGATATAGGATTTTCAAACAACAGTGCCGAGTTATTAGATTCAATATACGGATAGTATGCGCCACTAACCATACTGCCACCAGCATGATTATGCCTCTCTATATAAGAGTCGTTCTCATATATAGCACTCCAGCTTAGTCCAATTTCTAATGGAATTAGCCCTGCTTCTAATGTATAAACTTCTAAGCATTTCTGCATTGCAAATTTTAAATGTACAAACTTCTCTGCAATTCCCAGGTCATATGTTCTTTTAGCATTTCCGTGCAGTAATGGAACTTTTAATCCGTTCGGATCAGACATCAGATAATCAATTACATCATCTTCATCAGCATAGCTGTTGCCGATATCAAACTTTGATACTAGCGAAGGAAAGAAACTAAAGTGTTCAGTTACCAAAACTATACCAATTTCACTTCTTGTACATTATCATAACGAAAGCTTCGCCAGCCTTTAGCATTGATGTCCCATACTGAACAGACCTTGTCCGACAGCGTTCGAATAGTCTTTTGACTCATAGGATCTATTCTAGTTGCTTTAGGCTTAATGTCGTCTTTCAGCGTACAAGTCATAATACGCTTGTCGCCGTTAATTTTTAGGAATGTTACTTCTAGTACTTCGGTTGTTAGCTGTTCCATTAGAGCTGCTTTTGTCGGCAGTCCCTTTAGTTCCGCTATCTTTTCCGCTACTAAAGATTCTGTCCCAGTTGTCTCTATATTGTTCATTTTTGCCTTTCCTTTGTTTATCGCCTTTACCGCCGTGCCATTGGTCCATTTTTGCTCCTTTTGTTTCACTTCTAACCAACATATATCCAACCACTGGCTCATTAGCGGCTCTCTACTACTTCGTCTGCAAGTCCATACTCAACTGCTTCTGCCGCTGTAAGGAATGTATCAAACTTCATTGTGTCAAACAGCTCAGTATACTCTTTGCCTGCTGTATTGTGTTTAACGTACAACTCAGTTAATCGAATATTAACTTTCTTACTCTCTTCCATGCTACGTATAGCATCTTCAAATTGTAGCTCTTGTACGTGTACACTACCGCTTGTACCGCGTGTGCCTGAGCTTACTCTGTGGATCATTGTACGTGCTTCTGGCAACACTACCCGCTTGCCTTTTGTACCAGCTTGTGCAAGGAACGAGCCCATACTACATGCTTGACCCATTACAATTGTGCGTACATCACATTTAATAAACTGCATAGCATCGTAAATAGCAAGACCTGCTGTTACTGCGCCACCCGGGCTATTAATATACAAGTTAATTTCTTTATCTGGATTAATGCTTTCTAAATATAGCATTTGTGCCACAATTACATTAGCCATATTATCTTCTACAGGACCATTGAGCATAATAATACGATCTTTTAACAAACGACTGTAAATGTCATATGAACGTTCGCCGTTTGCTTCTTTCTCAACTACCATTGGTATTAACATTAATTGTACCTTCCTGCTTTTGCAATTTCTTTTGGACCAAATGTAGTAAATTCAAGTCCAGCCATTCCACCTACATATACCTTGCCATTCCAACGCATTTGGATTTTGTTAGTAGCAATAAATGCAGTTAGTGAATCTTCAAATCTGAAGTTATCAATTTCAGCAGTTACAACTTTATCATTGTTTGTGCAAGTAACATCGACTTCTTCTGCATACGAAGCTTTATTATTCATTCAACTTTCCCTTCAAGGCGTAAATTTAAAACAAAATTTTCTACTAGTAGCTTAGTCATTGTAGCCATAGATACTATTGCTCGTTGATCTTCCGGACATCCATCCATCTGTTCAAATACTTGAGATGCCATCATTTCAAATGCTTGCTTTTCCTCGATAGCTAGCTCACTCCAATCAATAGGATCTTTCATTTCACCTTCCATTGCGATGTTAGCTAGCTGTTCGATTGTCGCTTTTTTTTCTAATGGATCAGTCATTAGTGTATCGTTGCTCCATAGTGATCATCCATATCTCCGTTTGGATCTAGCCCAAAATGATCGATGCATAGTTGTGCAATTTCTTGCGGGAAACTTTCTTTATCCTCAACACTGTCAGGTATCCAAATACCTTTCAGGTGCCCGTCTGCGGACACAATTAAACCGTAGTCTTCTGATTCTAATGTTTGGTCTAAAGTAATTTTGTTGTTTTCAATCTTATATTCTTTATGTGACATTTGACTCTCCCTTTTGGTTAAATTATTCATTGTACTTGTATTTAACCTTCCTTGTTGGAGTTGTCATTCCATTTGAGTATCTCTACTTCACCATCAGTATCTGTTTTATGCCGTAAAAACCCTTGATCGACTAAGCTATCAATAGTATTTTCAATACCGCTTCTAGTGCCAGAGCGGTGGAATATATAAGCTGAAAATCCGCTGCCTAGTACATATGCTGTCAATAACCACATTACGTTTTCTGTAAACATTTTTTATACCTTATATAATTTTACATAGTTTAGACGTGTTTCGTTTGCACCAAACAGTCGATTTTCTGTAAGAGCTTTTACTTTAGCTTTAACACGCTTCATTGTACCTTGTTCGTGTTTATGCTTGTTCATGAAGCTAACTAGATTGCCATCTATAACGGCTGTGTAGTTATAGCTTTCCCAATTAGCACTATAACGTACATCTAGTATCTTAGCAACTCCTTCAACAACATCCTTCTCTTTGCCTAAGTGTTTACTGTCACGATACTCTACACGGATCTCTTTCTTTAGTCCACTTTCGTGTTTGTCACGCTTTACAAATTCTGGAATAAACGCAAGTATGCCAAGGCGATTGTGTTTAATATCGTCTTGTGATACTGCTTCAATCATATCACGTTTAAAGTCGTCTAAGTGTCCAAGTCCAAGAAGTACATAACGCTTCATCCAAACACGGATATCTTCAGCGGCAGTGTAATCTTCTTCAGTAGGACTAAACTGGATAAAGTCGTCCGGCTTGTATCCACCAAAATACATTTTAACTAGTTCTTTGTTTGCGAACTGTGTTTTGTTTTCTTCTGTACTAAAACGTCGAGTATCTTTAATATACTCAAACTTGTTAATACGATAAGCTGCTGACGCTATCGCGAGTACTTCTGATGTTTTAACATTTGGCGTCTTTCTTGGCCCGGCATGTGTTAGTTCATGCCCTAGCTCTACTTCAAGTTCATCACGTTTAAATGCTTGTTTGTTAGTTAGCCCCATGTTGTACCTCTAGTGTGCCTATTAATATATCTATAGTATACACTGTTTCTCCTTCTGTGTCAACCGGAAAAACATGAAATCCGTAGCCTTTAATAGTTTTTTCTATTGCTGATTCTATAACGGCTTCATCTTCATACGCCCATTCTGTACACCCAGGACCATCTAGTTCAATAGCATAATCAAACTGGTTCTTTAGTACTCGTTCAAGCTCACTAATAGGTATATCCTTTCCATGCCACACTTTGCTAAATGTAGCTAAATGACTTTTACCTGGAAAACTATTCTGGTATACACCAAGTCGTGCCCTAGCTTTCTTAAATCCGGTGATGCCAATTTTGACACCACCTTTCCCAAACGGGTCTCTCATTAGATACAATAGTTTCATGTTACCACCTACACTGTGCAGTTGGCAATTGAATACGTCCAATTGACTTATTATACAAGTTAATTAGTGCATCATACACACGCCACTGATCGTGGTCTCTAGGCTGTGTAAACCCTTTCTTTTCTAGCACTTCGTAGTAATTATCCTTGAGTGCTTTTTGTGTTGATGTAGGATCACCAAACTGCGTTGTAAATAGTTTGCCAAGTTCTATATCAAACTGTTCATCTATAGCAAAGCCTTCTACTTCTGCCATTTTGTACAACAATGCTAATGGTCTCCAAACCTCAAGTTCTGCTGGTGCAAGATCCCAAGTACGTTTGTGAAACTTTAGAGCACGTTTGAAGTATTTGCCTTTGACTCCGTAGTCATCTGTCATTTCAAATATAGCTTGGCCACTTTTGATCTGACTAAATGCATTGTTTGTGTTTGTATTACGTTTAGGGTAAAACCCTGCT
>Ga0308007_10000369_pt1 | contig 20577 bp, 16 predicted proteins | sample Neamet71_FD_203152 | JGI IMG/M metagenome (GOLD analysis project Ga0308007, IMG submission 203152) | Marine microbial communities from water near the shore, Antarctic Ocean - #71 | ecosystem: Environmental > Aquatic > Marine > Unclassified | place: Southern Ocean | collected 2014-06-07
TAAATCACCCCTCTCTTTCAATAGAAGTCAGGCAATCCCGAAGGATTGGGCCATATTCAAATTTACCTGAACAACTATAGGTGCAAAGCGCTAGATCTTCTTCATCTAACTCTAATGCTCCTAGCAATTGTGCTTGTTCAGTATCTTTTACTACTAAAGAACGTAATAGCTGTGTTGGTAAAATATCCATTGGCATTAAACGCTCAAAGTGACCTAAAGGTAACATGGTGCGATCACTACCATTGGTCGTTGATGTCATAGCAAAACTTTTCTTCCCTAGAAGTTTTGATAAGAAAACGTTTAATACAGAGTGTTTATCTGTACCCGCTCTTAAATAATGCATCATTTGGCGTTCACGCCCTTCTCTAATAACAACAATTTGTTGGTGGAAGCGACCTAAATAAGCATATGGACCAAATGCATTGCGTCCAGAAAGGACAGAGCCTGAAATAATTCGGTTATCGTCAGCAGCTAACTCACCAGCAACCAGTTCATCGACGTTAGCACCTACTTGTGTTCTCAGTAGTCGTGGGGTTAACACTTGAGGACCAGCTAGAGAAATAACACGTTCGTTATAAAGCTCACCCGTAACAAATAGCTTACCAATCGCAATAACATCTTGATAATTGATTGCCCAAACACTTTTATTGTCACTCACAGGATCAAGAAAGTGAATATGAGTTCCGGCAAGACCGGCTGGATGCACGCCAGAAAATTCTTCAACGCTTACTGCATTTGTGACGGGGACTTTAGTATTTGGTGCTTTACAAACAAATACTTTACCTTCAGTTAATCGAGAAAGAACGGTCAAACCATCAGCAAACTCTTCTGCCTTGTCAGCTAAAACGACCTCAACAGAAGCCGCTAATGGGTTCGTATCCATCGCTGTCACAAAGATTGAATGTGGTATAGAGCTTAATTCAGGTACTTTAGAAAATGGACGAGTACGCAACGCAGTCCATAAACCGGAGTCAACTAAGTTTGTAACAACTTTATCACGATCTAGTGATTGCAATTCCGAACCAGAGAACTGTGTGAAGGTTTCTTTTTCATTGCCTTCTACATCAATTACTACAGACTGCAGCATGCGTTTTTCGCCGCGATTAATCGCGGCTATAATGCCAGACGCTGGAGCGGTGTATTTTACACCTTCTGTTTTCTTGTCCGTAAAAAGTAATTGCCCCTTCTTCACTTTGTCGCCTACTTGGACGGCCATAGTGGGCTTCATGCCATTATAGTCAGGTCCAATAACAGCCACTGAGCGAACCGCTCTAGCCGTTTCAATCACCTGATTGGGAGCGCCACTAATGGGGAGATCTAGCCCCTTAGTAATTTTATACATATGTTCTGTCCAACAAAAATCGAACACAAAAGCGCATGCGTGATATCTGTACCCCCCTCCGGGAAAACATGTACAAACCACCGACTGATCTCATTGTAGATCAGTTTTTCCGCAAGTTCACTTCACCAAAAAACGAAATCATTATAAAGCGCATTCTGCAAGTTGACTACTGCTAGCGCCATAGTTATTTCAAAATAAACTCATATAGTTGCAGAGTATAAGCCAGAAAACAAAAACAAGAGATAAGTCCGTAGGTAACAATAAAAGTATAGGTCTATCTACAATTTTACACATTACTGCAATATAACCACTTCAAAATAAAAAACATTGAATGCAACCATTATAGGATACTTGTCACAATCCAGATTCATTTTTGAATCAACTACTTCCTTAGGTAAGTTGCTTAGCATTTCAATTAACGAGACAATATCACAGCTTAAATATCGTCATGATGTTACATTGAGTTTCACTATGAAGATTGATGGATTCCGTTTTAGCAAACACTATAATAAATAATACCGCTATAATTCTCACTTTATCGTTCACTAGCTACAAGGAACTAGAATCCTAACCATGTCACTACTCCCTTCTACAGATTTAATACTTAAGCCAAGCTTTGAAAATAAAGTACAAGGTTTACAAGGTACGGCTCTTGCTCTACAACTTATTGAAGTTAGTAAACAGCTTTCTAGCCCTCTAATTATCTTAGTTGATTCTGTAGCGAAGGTTAATCAATTAGAAAGTGACATTCTATTCTTAAATGACAAAATCCCTTTACTACGGTTTGCTGATTGGGAAACACTGCCTTACGACGCTTTCTCACCACATCAAGATATCATTTCCGCTCGTTTGGAAACTCTATCGCAGCTACCTGATTTACGCCAAGCCATTGTATTAACTACATTAGCGTCAGCAGTAAGTCGTCTATGCCCTAGATCTCATATTGATGCACAACGCTTTATTTTAAGTGAAGGTCAAAACTTAAAATTAGAAACGCTAGCCGCTCAACTAATAAGTGGAGGTTATTTAAATGTTGAAAGCGTGCGAGAACATGGTGAGTTCGCAATTCGTGGAGCATTAATGGATGTATTCCCAATGGGAGCTGAACAGCCCATTCGTATCGATTGGTTTGATGATGAAATAGAGTCATTACGCTCTTTTGATACGGAAACACAACGTAGCACAAACAAGTTGTCTGCACTAAAAATCTTACCTGCTCGTGAAATACCATCAACGCAATCAGCCATTCAGACCTTTAGACGGCATTGGCGTGAGCGTTTTGAATCTAATCCAATCAAAACGCCAATCTACCAAGACATTTCGAATGGAATAATACCGGCTGGTATCGAATATTATTTACCTTTGTTTTTTGAAAAAACAGACAGCTTTTTTGATTATTTACCTAAAGAGTCGTTAATTTGTTTTCAACAAGATCTCAGCATTCAATTAGATTTTTTGGATAGCGAATTTGCTGCTAGGCATGATTCACTTAGCTATAATATTGAACGCCCTGTTTTAATACCTAACGAAATCAATTTGCGACGTGAAGAGTTTCACCAACTACTAAACCAATTCCCTAAACTTTCGATTAATGAAGAAGGTAAGCACCCCGAGCTAGCTGAATTACCTATTCTCACATTAGAAGCAAAAGCAGAAAATCCAATACATCGATTAGCACACTTTATTGACAGTCCCATAAAACGCATATTAATAGTGGCCGAAACCGCAGGACGAAGAGAAGCACTATTAGAATTACTAGGCAAATATACAATAACGCCACATGTTTACGAAACGTGGCAAGCCTTCCTCCAAGGTAAGCATTCTATATGTATTACGACGGGAGACTTGCAACAAGGTTTTACATTAAGCGGCAATATTGCAATTATCGCTGAAAACCAAATTCTTGGTGAACGAGTATCTCAACGTCGCCGGCAAAAAATAGCAGATATAAATGAAGACGCTATCATTCGGAATCTTACAGAACTAAGACTCAATGCCCCTGTTGTTCACATAGATCATGGTGTTGGACGTTATCTTGGTTTAACGAATCTAGAAATCGACGGACAAGAAAATGAGCTACTCACTTTAGGTTACGCCAACAACGCGAAACTGTATGTCCCTGTTTCATCATTACAGCTTATTTCACGTTATACAGGGGCAGATGAGGATCATGCACCACTGCACAAACTTGGTACAGAAAAGTGGAGTGTGGCTAAACAAAAAGCGGCCGAAAAAGCACGTGATACAGCGGTAGAATTGCTCGAAATTTACGCTCAACGTGAATCCAGAGAAGGTCATGCATTTGATGAACCCGATCAAGATTATGAATTATTTGCGCAAAGTTTTCCTTTTGAAGAAACCCCCGATCAGCAACTTGCCATTAACTCAGTTATCAAAGATATGGTTAATAAAAAGCCGATGGATCGACTGGTCTGTGGTGATGTAGGTTTTGGTAAAACAGAAGTCGCAATGCGAGCCGCATTTATAGCGATTCAAGGTGGAAAACAAGTTGCGATTTTGGTGCCAACAACCTTGTTAGCCCAACAGCATTATGAAAACTTTTGTGACCGCTTTGCTGACTGGCCAATACAGGTTGAACTGCTCTCACGTTTTCGTAGCGGAAAACAGGCTAATACCGCGATTGATAATTTAGAAAATGGCCGAGCTGATATTGTCGTTGGCACTCATAAGCTTATTCAAGGAGATATTAAATTCTCTAATTTGGGCTTAGTTATTATCGATGAAGAACATAGATTTGGTGTTAAGCAGAAAGATCAATTTAAGTCTCTAAGATCAGAAGTTGATATATTAACCTTAACTGCAACGCCTATTCCTAGAACTCTAAATATGTCGCTATCAGGTATACGAGATTTGTCGATTATAGCAACACCGCCCGCTAAACGACTTTCCATTAATACGTTTGTGAAACAAAAAGACAATCACACTATAAAAGAAGCCATTATTCGTGAACTACATCGTGGTGGACAAGTCTATTACTTACATAATGATGTACAAAGCATTAATGCTGCGGCGGAACATTTAGCAGAGCTCATCCCTGAATCGCGAGTCATTGTTGGGCATGGGCAAATGCGAGAACGCGATCTTGAACAGGTTATGTCTGATTTTTATCATAAACGAGCTAATATTTTGGTTTGCTCAACCATCATTGAGACAGGGATAGATATTCCCAATGTGAACACCATTATTATTGAACGAGCCGATAAGTTTGGCTTGGCTCAATTACACCAATTAAGAGGTCGAGTTGGTCGTTCGCATCACCAAGCTTATGCTTATTTATTAACACCTGAAGACAGAAAAATAACAGCCGATGCAGAAAAGCGTCTAGAAGCAATCCAAACGGCCGATACCTTAGGCGCTGGTTTTACATTAGCCACTCACGATTTAGAAATTCGTGGCACAGGTGAATTGCTGGGTGAAGGACAAAGTGGTCATATTGAACATGTTGGTTTTTCATTATTTATGGAAATGTTGGATCAAGCCGTAAAATCATTAAAATCGGGAGAAATACCTGATATTGATATTACGTCACCAAAGTTTACCGAGGTGAACTTACGTGTGCCAGCGCTGATTCCTGATGATTATTTACCCGATGTCCATAGTCGATTAATTCTATACAAACGTATAGCCAGTGCAAAAACAGATCAAGACCTAAAAGAATTGCAAATAGAAATGATTGATCGCTTTGGTTTGTTGCCAAATCAAACTAAGAATTTATTTCAACAAACAAAGATCAAACTCAAAGCAGAAAAGCTGGGCATTGAAAAAATTGAAGCAAATGCAAAAGAAGGTAAAATCCATTTCAATAAAAAAACGTCTGTTGACCCAATGATGCTAATTGGTTTAATACAAAAAAAACCAGATATGTATAAACTTGCAGGCTCAGATATTTTAAAATTTAATGCAGATATGTTTAGCGCTGAAAAACGTTTTGAGCAAACACACAAACTATTGGAACTCTTACATTAAATGATAATTAAAATTCTATTCTCATTATTAACAGCTGTTTTAATTGCGAATCAGGTAACAGCAGAAGAGCTTAAAAAAACAAGCAACGCTAGAGCCTATCGAGCTCATTTAATGACATTTATCTGGCCAGAAAAAAGCTCTAATGAAAAAATTGATTACGCGAATATTTATGATTTAGCCGACATCAAACGTTTTTCTGATAAGCAACAAAACCAGCAATCTGATGCCAATGTTGGCTTTAGTTTTGGCATCGGTATTGGCGAGCCTAAAACCGTTAATCCTTTTGATCGTTATCAAGAAAAACTGAGTAAAGAAATTACTATATTATCAAACCAAATGTGGCCAATGATTTTTGAGGAACAAGGTAGCACTGTTGAAAAACGCTTCTATAGCGGCGAATCACTTGATGGATATCCAGTATTATTAGGTGATATTCAAATAAAATTAGGGCGTTATTTGGAGACTGAGATTAACTACCAACACTACTTGTTTGATAGTTTTTCTGTGCCTTCGATATTTGGTACAGAAAGTTCGACCTCTAACCAAACTCATTTATTATCCATTCCAATGTTATCAAACGCAGTAACGTCTTTTAGCAATATTGAAGAGAACAACAACACTTTTTCGAAAATACCCACTGTAGATTTATACCAACCCGCTTCGGTGTTAGCTATTAAATTAGAACATAAAACAGCAAGTAAAAAGCTTAACTATTTAGATCATCCAATTATTGGCAGTCTTTTGTATTTTGAACCTATTTCATTAGAAGACGCCGAACAAGAAATCATGCTAGATCAAATTCGTAAAGAGAATATATTATTTGAAAAGTAAATTGATCAATTTGATGCTTTAACAGCAATTATCTATCTCATTCTTTATCTCTGAATAAATTTTAAAAAGCGTTTTCATCAATATCGACCATAAAGTGGCTAGCTCATAGTTGCTAACCTAGACTGTACATTGAAACAATATAAATCCTATTTGGCTTTATTAATCATGTACCGTACAGGTGACCAAGATGAAATATATATTCGCTTTTTGTATTACCTTATCTCTCTCTACTATTGCAAATACAGCACATGCTGAGACACTAACTTTTGGCATAGTACCTCAGCAATCTGCAAAAACTTTAGCTCGTCTATGGACACCCATTTGTAATTATCTTAGTGAAAAAACTGGGTATACCATTCAGTTTAGTACCGCTAAAGATATTCCCACTTTCGAAAGGAGGTTACTAAAAGGAGAATACGACATTGCTTATATGAATCCTTATCACTATACCGTTTTCCATGAAAAACCCGGTTATGAGGCCATTGCGCATCAAGCAGACAAACGTATAAAAGGTATTGTTGTGGTCAAAAAAGACAGTGATATTACTTCGTTACAACAACTTAATAATTCACAGTTAGCCTTCCCATCACCCGCCGCTTTTGCTGCTAGCGTTTTACCACGAGCAAAAATGAAAGCAGATGGTATTGAGTTTGAACCTAAATACGTTTCTTCCCATGACTCCGTTTATCTCAACGTTTCTAAAGGACTATTTCCTGCTGGAGGTGGTGTAGAAAGGACCTTTAATAACACCCCACCTAAAGTAAAAGAAACATTACGCATACTTTGGAGAACACCGGGTTATACACCTCATGCAATAGCCTCTAATCCCGAGCTAAATACAGACACTCTGCAAAAACTCAAACAAGCATTGATAGGAATGAATAACGATCCAGAAGGACAAGCCTTATTGAAAACAATCAAGTTTAGTCAATTAAAACTGGCCAACAATGAGGATTGGAATGATGTGCGTGAGCTAAACATTACCCTGCTTGATCATCTATTCAAATAGTACAATTAGGATGACTCTATTCTGAAGGAGGACCACCTTTGTCTTTAAGAATAAAAACCATATTAGGCATTGCTTTGATTGAGGCACTCTTGTTGGTACTCTTAATCAGCATGACCTTAAACTACCTACGTTCTACCAACTACGAAAGCTTAGAGAAAAGAGCACTAACAACCGCTACCTTATTTTCCACAACAACAAAAGATGCCATTTTGTCTTACGATCTGGCGTCTTTAGAAGCATTTGTTAATGAAGTGCTGAAGAACCCAGATTTAAGCTACGCTAGAGTGCTAGGACCAAATGGAGAAATTTTTGCCGAAGGAGGTAACAAAGCGGCTTTAACAAAAACATTTAGACAAGATCAATACGTAGAACAGGTAACAGATGGTGTCTTTGATGTCTTCGCAGATATAAGCGAAGCTAATGTCTTATATGGTCGCGTTGAAATTGGCTTGGATACGAATAGCATCACCCAAGTCATAGCCGAAGCTGAACAACGCAGTATATTCATTGCCGCTATTGAAATGTTCCTCGTCGCTCTTTTTTCTTTTGCACTTGGCACTTATTTAACAAGACAACTTAAAGTACTTATGAGAGCCACTAAAGCAATTTCTAGCGGTAAATTAGATATTCAAATTCCGGTTAAAGGCAAAGATGAACTAGCCGCTGTATCCATTGCTTTTAATGCTATGGTCAGTAACTTACAAGAAGTACGTGAACGTAGAGATTTGTTTGAATCGAAACTAAAAGAACTAAATCAAACCCTTGAAGATAGAGTCGAACAAAGAACAAAAATCATCATTGATAAAAATCAGAAGCTTGAACAAATTAATAAAGAAATTCAAGAAAAACAAACCCAGCTAGTACAATCAGACAAAATGGCTTCCGTTGGCATGCTCGCGGCGGGTGTTGCACATGAAATCAATAACCCCATGAGTTTTATCAGCAGTAATATCGAAATATTAGAAGATTACATTATCAAGTACCAAAGCCTATTCAATCAATATGAGCAATTTATCCAAGCGGATGAACAAAATAAAAACACACTATATAAAACCATACAAAAGACAAAACAAGATATTGATCTAGATTTCATCCTCTCAGATTTACCGACACTATTAGCAGATACAAAAGAAGGAACAAATCGCGTTAAAGAAATTGTAAAAGGTTTAAAAGATTTCTCTCATACTGACCATAAAAACACATTAGCCTTATGTGATTTAAATGACTGCATAAATACCACACTAAAGGTTGTCAATAACGAACTTAAATACCACTGCAAAGTGGTTACAGTTCTTGGTAAAATACCTAAAACCTATTGTGCTCCTGGACAAATTCAGCAAGTTTTACTCAATTTACTCATTAACGCCGGCCACGCAATAAAAGACAATGGTATTATAGAAATCAGAAGTGCTACTGATGCACATTGTATTAAAATCCGCATAAAAGATAATGGATGTGGCATATCTAAACAGCAAATAGAAAAGTTATTTGACCCCTTCTTTACCACAAAACCTGTGGGTCAAGGCACTGGATTAGGACTGTCTATTTCTTATGGAATAATTAAAGACCATAACGGTGAAATCACCGTTAATAGTGAAGTGGGCAAAGGGAGTATATTTACTATTAGCTTGCCAATAAAAACAACGCTAACAGAGACTAACAATAAAACAAAAAGCCATGCACATTAGTCATCTGATGAAGCGTTGTTAAATAAAACTAAAAACCTCTATATTGGCTTAATTTACTTACCCAACCAACGACTTTTGTCTCAACGGCTGCAAAGACAGACAAGCCAAGTTTTTCTGCAAGCTTTTTACTTTCTTCAAATTTAATAGAAATAACATCAATAGAGTCATAGTGGGAAACGAGATACGCATCACTGGTACTTATTTCATCTACTAACTTATTATCTATAGCTTGAGAGCCATACCAAACCTCGCCTGTCGCAATGTTTTCAATATCAAGTACAGGGCGGGCATTAGCAACAAAGTCTTTAAACAAAACGTGAGTATCTTCTAAATCTTGTTTGAATTTTTCACGACCTTCATCGGTATTTTCACCTATCATGGTAAGCGTACGTTTATATTTGCCAGCGGTATGTAATTCAACATCCACAAGATTTTTATCTAACAATCGATGAATATTTGGCACTTGTGCTACCACGCCGATGGAACCCAAGATAGCAAAGGGAGCTGCAACAATTTTATCAGCGACACAGGCCATCATATAACCACCACTTGCTGCGACCTTGTCGACACAAACCGTCAGTGATAGTTGCGCATCTTTAATGCGTTGTAATTGCGACGCGGCTAAACCATAACCATGTACGACACCACCACCACTTTCAAGGCGAACAACCACTTCGTCTTGTGGTGTTGCAATAGAAAGTATGGCGGTAATTTCACGACGTAAATTTTCGGTTGCACTCGCTTTAATATCACCATCAAAATCTAATACAAATAAACGTTTTTTCTCTTCGCTCGTAACGTCTTTTATTTCATCTTTTGCTTCTGACTTTGCGGCCGTTTTTTTGGCTTTCTTTTCTGCTTTAGCGTTTAATTTTTCTTGTTTCTTTTTTTCTTTCTCTTGCTGTTTTAGTATTTTTTTATCAACTAATTCAGACTGCAGTTGTTTTTTTAACTTGTCATAGTCTTCATTTAGTTTAGTAACCTGTAGCTCTCCAGCCTTAACTTTCCCTCTGCCTGCAAAAATACCAGCCAGTGAAAGTACAACAATAATAGAAACGGTAACTAGTTTTAACAAAAAACCAGCGTATTCAATAAAAAATTCCAAAACATTCCGCCTTTTATAATAACTTTTAAATTCAACTTGCTTATCCCCTATACATGGGGAATATATGGGGAATATCCGGCAAAAACAATACCCTATATAAAAATACAAAGCTTTCTCCAAACCTAAACATCTTTTATGATGTAAAGAAATACAGATACAATAATTTAATTTTTAGGAGTTTATTAATGACTGTGACCTTACCTCAGGCTCTCAGCAAGAATTTTTTAGGAAATTCTCCAGTATGGTACAAAAAAGTTATCGTTGGTTTTCTCGTACTTAATCCTGTTTTACTTTTCGTTTTAGGAGAAGCCGGATATTTTATAGTAGGATGGTTATTAATCATTGAGTTTATCTTCACTTTAGCCATGGCACTTAAGTGTTATCCCCTACAGCCAGGTGGTTTACTCGCTTTAGAAGCCGTGATGATAGGACTAACCGACGCTAACGGTGTGTATCATGAAGTCGTCGCTAATTTTGATGTAATCCTGCTGTTGATGTTTATGGTAGCGGGTATTTACTTTATGAAAGATATGCTGCTATTTATCTTTAATAAGTTATTAATAAACGTACGATCAAAAGTCGCTATATCCTTATTATTTAGTATCTCTGCTGCTATCTTATCCGCTTTTCTTGATGCTTTAACGGTAACGGCGGTATTAATCAGCGTTAGTGTTGGCTTCTATTCTGTTTATCATAAAGTGGCATCAGGCAAAAAAGTCCACCATGTACATGATCATGGCGAGGATGACCATATCTTAGAAGTTAACCATGACGACTTATACCAGTTTCGAGCTTTTCTACGTAGTTTGTTAATGCATGGTGCTGTTGGCACGGCATTAGGTGGTGTAGCTACACTTGTGGGTGAACCACAAAATCTTCTCATTGCAAAGATAGCGGGTTGGGATTTTCTTGATTTTTTCCTCAACGTAGCCCCGGTATCATTACCTGTATTTGGCTTCGGTTTGCTAACAGTCGTCTTTTTAGAAAAGACTAAGTTGTTTGGCTACGGTGGATTACTACCCGATAATGTACGCAATATTCTTAAAGCATTTGATGAAGAAGAAGATAAACGCAGCACTCCAGCTCATAAAGCCCAACTGATTGTCCAGGCTATTATCTCTGTTGTCCTCATTCTCTCTCTTGCTTTTCACGTCGCAGAAGTTGGTTTAGTTGGCTTGATGATTATTGTGTTGTTGACCGCATTTAACGGTATTACAGAGGAGCATCAAATTGGACATGCTTTTGAAGAGGCGCTGCCTTTCACCGCATTATTGATTGTATTCTTTGCTGTGGTTTCTGTAATTCATGCACAACACTTATTCCAACCAATGGTTGATTTAGTACTACACATGCCTCTAGACATACAACCAATAATGTTTTTTGCGGCTAACGGCGTACTTTCTGCCATTAGTGATAATGTGTTTGTTGCCACGGTGTATATTAACGAAATTAAAGCCGCGCTAGACTCTGGTGCCATTACTCGTGAACACTTTAATATACTTGCAGTTGCAGTCAATACTGGAACAAATTTACCTAGTGTGGCCACACCAAATGGACAAGCTGCTTTTCTATTTTTGTTAACCTCCGCCATTGCGCCATTACTTAGATTATCTTATGGCACTATGGTCTGGATGGCGCTGCCTTATACCATTGTCCTAAGTTTTGTCGGTGGATTATGTGTACACTTTTTATTGTAAGAAACCTTTGCACGATGTAACGAGCAAAGCCATAACTGAAATAGAAAAGACAAGGCAAAAATAGACGAGAAAGCGGAGTTTATCTTTTCTGAATTCAAACAGAAATGAACATTTCGAGTCTATTTTTAACAAAGTATTAGCGAGCAGTCGTGCAAAGGTCTCTGTAAATAAATTCACTACTCTAGAAAGCTTATTAAAAACGCCCTCTAATCTGAGGGCGTTTTTAATTTGAATACTAAACACATTATTCCATTTGTCTCCATAACACTTTACCTGCACTTTTCTCAATCATGTCTAGTCTTTCGTTATGAACAATCAGTTCTGCTGGAGAGGCCTCTAGTATGTTTAACGGAGGTCGATCTCCTATTAGTTTTTTGATGGTTGGTGCGGCGGCTGCGGCAAACTCTCCCCTATCATCATCACTTAAACCTAAACTGGTTTGTCCGCCTGTCATTAACAGATAAACATCTGCTAAAATTTCTGAATCCAATAATGCGCCGTGTAATTCACGGTGAGAATTATCTATGCCATAGCGTCGACACAATGCATCTAAGTTGTTCTTTTGTCCTGGGTGTTTACTTCGAGCAAAAGATAAGGTGTCAAATACAGTACATATTTCTTCAACTTTAGGCAGCCCACCCAACAATAAAAACTCGTTATTAATAAAGCCAATATCAAACGGTGCATTATGAATGATCAATTCCGCACCTTGAATAAATTCAAAAAAAGGCTGAGCTATTTCATGAAAACGCGGTTGATCAGATAAAAACTCATCACTAATACCATGCACACGAAATGCCTCAACGTCCACTTTTCGTTCAGGGTTAGTATAAGTATGGAAATGATTGTTAGTTAATTTTCTATCAATCATTTCAACACAACCAATTTCAATAATTCTATGACCCTGTTTAGGGTCTATACCGGTTGTCTCTGTATCAAGAATAATTTGTCTCATTCATTGCCTCGAATTTTTTCGATACCTAAATTTGCCAATTCATCAGCGATTTCATTACCTTCAATGCCTGCATGTCCTTTCACCCACTTCCATGTAACTGTATGGCGTTGGCATTCAGCATCTAATAATTGCCATAGATCTTTATTTTTGACGGGTTGTTTTGACGCTGTAAGCCAGCCTTTTCGTTTCCACCCGCTGAGCCATTGAGTAATGCCTTTTTGCACATAAGATGAATCGGTAAACAGCTCTACTTCGCATGATTCTTTCAGCGCCTTCAAGCCTTCAATTGCTCCACTTAATTCCATACGATTATTTGTTGTATCAGCCGCGCCACCACAAAGACGCCTCTCATGGCCAGAAAATGTTAGCCAAGCTCCCCATCCTCCTGGGCCTGGGTTACCTTTACATGCACCATCTGTATATAAAATCACTTTTTTCACTCTTGTATCTCTTTCGTAACTGGCTTAGTTAATGATGAAACACGCACAGAGGTGCGTCTCCATTTCGGTTTTTGCTCAATCAATCTGTGTATTTGTTTTGTGGCTGTAATCACATAAACACCACCAATAGGAAGTTTAGACATGGACATTAAAGTATTTATTGATTTCAATTTTTGAAGCCAATATGACGACTGAATAGGAGGTGGGTAACAAAAATAGTCTGTACTTTGTAAAGTTAGTCCTGCAACTTTTAACCAATCTTCTAAACGTTTTTCAGCAATAAAGTTTGCACACCAAGGAGCCTGTCCCTTTATAGAAAAAGCTTTTCTAGCACCCCATATACTCCACGGATTAAAGCCAACGATAATTAACTTCCCACTGGGTAAAAGGCTTCTTGCTGCTTCACGTAAATCATCATGAGGTGTATCAGATAGTTCTAAGGTATGGTGTAAAACATGCACATCAATACCCTCAGAATTTATTGGCAATTCATTCGCTTTAGCAACAATAAGATTATCTGGAGCACCTAACTCCAATACGGGAGCAATCATCATTTGTGTTCTTAATAAAGAGTTTGGTAGATCGAGCTGCTGCAAAGGGCTCTGTATTAGAAAGTAATATCCCACATCATGACAAATTAAATCTTGGAGTAGCTTAATCTCTTGGGCAAGTACATTCTCCCCTAAATCAGATTGATACCATTGTTGAAAATATTGCCTAAACTTTTCATTCGCCATACAATCTACTCTATTGGCTACCAATCAAAGCGTCACTCCGTTACTTCATAGATGTAACGTTCAGCACTTCCCCCAGAAAATAATAAAAAGGAATCAAAATGATCTATCCCATTCCAGCATTTGAGGATAATTATATCTGGATTCTAATCAATAATGATAGTTCATGTGCGTGGGTTGTTGATCCCGGTGATGCGTCACCCGTTATTAATTACTTGGAAAAACATACGCTAAAATTAAAGGGTATTTTACTGACACATCACCACAAGGATCATACTGGTGGAGTCAAGCAGTTACACTCTAAATATGATTGTATAGTTGCTGGCCCCGCTCACTTAAAAGACATAATAACCCAAGACTTATATGATAATGATTCTATTACTATTTTTGATTCAAAATTCCAAGTAGTTGCCACACCCGGGCATACTTTAGATCACCTTTGCTATTACTCAAATGATTGGCAGGGTCAAAAAATACTACTGAGCGGAGACACATTATTCCGTGGTGGTTGCGGCAGACTATTTGAAGGCACGCCGCAAAAAATGTATGAGTCTTTAAAAAAACTAGCAGCGTTTCCTGCAGACACCTCAATTTATTGCACTCATGAATATACTTTAGCAAATTATCGTTTTGCACTAAAACTAGAGCCAAACAATCAAATTTTACAAAAAAATTATCAAATCGCTCTTCAACTAAGAGAAAAAAACGAACCTACTTTGCCATCAAAAATGCATATAGAACAAGAAACTAACCCTTTTTTACGGAGCGATACCACTGAATTTTATCGAAATGCGACTCAACATCTTGCCCTTAATCCCAGTAATGACGCCATCGAAAGGTTTACTCAAATACGTCAAGCAAAAGACATTTTTTAGTTGACCTTGTATATTTAGACTTTAGAATGGCTTAAAATTTTGTGGGTCTATGAGATTAAATGATTAAAAATACTTCCTATATTGCATTAGCATGCATATTAATTGCTGGTTGCCAGCCCTTTTCCACTACTCAAAATCAAGTACAGCTTGAACAAGAGTCTGATAGCAGTATCGATGGAGAGGTGTTTTACGAATTTATCGATGAAAATGGCAATATCGTTTCATCAGATGAAGAGCAATCGATAGATCATGTACCTCTTTATTCTTCTGAAGAACAAGTTATAGCCGAAGAGGTTGAACCTCAACTGCCGATTGATTTATGGCAACGTATGCGCTCTGGTTTTTCTTTAGATTTAGATCTAAAAAAATCTCGTATTTCTAGCCAACTGAAATGGCTTGTTTCTCATCCAGATTATTTAGATCGCGTCACTCGTCGTGGGTCTCGTTATTTGTACTTTATTGTGGAAGAGTTAGAAAAAGCTAACCTACCTCTTGAAATAGCGTTATTGCCTATTGCTGAAAGTGGGTTTGATCCGTTCGGTTATAGTCATGCTAGAGCCTCTGGCCCTTGGCAATTTATTCCTTCTACAGGACGCTACTATGGTCTTGAGCAAGATTGGTGGTATGACGGACGCAGAGACATTGTAAGCTCTACCCGTGCTGCCATCTCCTATTTAACCAACCTTAACAGAATGTTCAAGGGTAACTGGCTACATGCTCTAGCCGCTTATAACTCTGGTGAAGGCACAGTATTAAAAGCCATTAGAAAAAATAAAAAACTGGGTAAACCAACTGATTTCTGGTCACTAGACTTACCAAGAGAAACACGAGCTTATGTTCCTAAATTGCTAGCCTTAGGCAGAATGTTTAGAAGCCCAGAGGATTACAACTACACACTAAAAGATCTAGCTGATAAACCTTACTTTGAAATTGTTAACATAGGCGGACAAATAGACCTCGCTCAAGCCGCACAGATGGCCGATATTAGTATTGATGAAGTTTACTTGCTAAACCCTGGGTTCAATCAATGGGCCACGTCACCAACAGGCCCTCATCGCCTACTTATCCCTGTTGATAAAGCAACAGCATTCCGTGGCAAATTAGCCTCTATAGCTGAAAGCAAACGTGTTACTTGGGTACGCTATGTAGTCAGATCGGGGGATAATCTTGCCCTTATTGCGAAAAAGCATAATACAACAATAGGTGTACTAGAAGACGTTAACAAAATGTCGTCGACCATCATTCGTGTTGGCCAACAGTTAATGATTCCCGTTGCTGGTAGTGCCATTGAAAGTTACACCTTAAGCTCACATCAAAGGTTATTAGCTAAGCAGAAAAGAGCCGCGAAAAACCGTGTAAAAATCACTTATAAGGTTAAGCCAGGAGACAGTTTCTGGAAAATATCGAAAAAATATAACACAACCTCTAAGCGACTTGCTTATTGGAATAATATGAGCACTAGAGCGCCTCTTATTGCAGGTAAAACATTAACGATTTGGTTAAATTCGAAAAAGCAAAGAGTCGTAAATAATACCAATATTGGTCGATCACTTACGAAAAAACTTGTTTATGTTATACGCTCTGGTGATTCAGTAGCTAGAGTGGCCAGCAAGTTTAATGTAAGAGTGGCTGATATTATGAAATGGAATCCGAAAGTAACCGGCAAAAAATATGTACAACCAGGCGATAGGCTAACCTTGCTAGTCAATGTTCTTGGTGGCTAAAACCAAATAGAGTTTGTTATGCCTTGTATTGGGTATAGCAAACTCGTCTGCTAATCTTCATCACCACTCTCTTCTCTCATTTTTTCAATAATTCACTGTTTAAACGCTTTCATTGCTAGTGAAACATTATGATTTTTTGGATAAACAAGATAGAAAGCACTTTCTGTTATGAGATGTTGATTAAATAACACCATCAAGGATCCTTCGTGTATTTCTGGTACAATTAAACTAGGATCAATGCTATATCTAAACCTTGAGCCGCTGCAGAAGCCGCTAAAGCCCCGTTTGAAAACATAAGTCCTCGACGAAATAGCTTTTAGTTCAATCCATTTTGAGTTAACCAATCGTGCCATTCATCTTTACGCTTGGCAACATGCAGTAACGGATGAAAACGCATATCGTCGGGCGATCTAATGGGCTGATTAGCTTTTAATAAAGTCGGATTACAAACAGGTGCTAATGAGGCATTACGCAAAAAATGTTTTTCTACTCCTTCCCCATCACCAAAATAAACAGTCATATCAGTTGATGACGCCGCAAAATCTATTTTATTAATAGATTCACTAACTTCAAGTTGTACATCAGGGTATTGGTCTTGAAAACGTTCCATACGAGGCATTAACCAACGAGCTAAGAAAACAGGTGCAACGCTTAACCTCAGAGTACCACCTAAATTTTGTTTATCCATTAACTCTGTTGTGGCGTCATCAAGCTGTGTAAAAATAGCTGCAATAGGTATTAAGTAATCCTTACCCGCATCCGTTAATATCACCTGCCTTTTTGTTCTAAAAAAGAGTTCCACTCCCAAAAAGCTTTCTAATGATTTTATTTGATGACTCCCAGCAGATGGCGTAACAGACAGTTCATTCGACGCTTTGATAAAGCGGCCATTACGTGCTGCAGCTTCAAAACAACGTAATGCATTTAAAGGAGGTAACCGCTTAATAAGTCATACTCCATCGAATCAAAAAGTAAAAAACCTCCATTTTTGACAGGAAACTCTAAAGAAGTGCCTGTATCTCAGCAAACTAAGTCATGCCTAATACTCTTCAAGTAAAAATGAAAAACTTACCATTAGATATTTTGCAGAAGAGATAGACATATTTCATTTTTCTTAGCATAGAAGGTTCATTATTCGCTGTCGTCTAAAGGAATGCCTTTGCTTTTTTTCTTTGGTAATGCAAAAGGTTCAAAACCATCTTGCTTATTAGTATGAAATTTGGTCTTGTCAGGTTGACGCTGTTTTTTTTGCGTTACAGTCGGTTCTTTTTCAGTTTTCTTTATCGATTGACGCGATTTAGCATTATTTTTCTTCGGCGCTAATCCCTTGAATTTAGCCTCTAATCCACTAATGACTTCAAAATCAAATTGTCGAGTAAGAAATGTTTCCAATGCTTTAAAATTATACCAATCTTTGGGTCCGACTAAAGAATAAGCCTCACCTTGAAAACCAGCACGACCTGTACGCCCAGTTCTGTGGACATACTCTTCGGCGTATTTTGGAATATCAAAATTAACAACGTGAGAAACATTAGCAATATCTAAACCACGAGCCGCTAAATCAGTACTAACAAGAAAATCAAAATGTCCTCGGGCAAAAGAATCCATAACCTTATTGCGCGCAGATTGAGATAAATCGCCATTGAGCGCTTCTGCACTGAAGCCTTGAACTGTCAACAACTCAGACAGACGTATGGTATCCACACGCGTCGCCGTAAAAACAATCACTTGTTTAATGCCATCTTGAGTTAACAGTTTCGATAAAATGATTTCTTTATGGCCAAGGTCATCACATAAATAGAAGTGCTGTTTAATATCGGTATGTTCATCCGTACTAGAACCAACCGAAACACGAGAAGGCTCATTCAATAATAACTGAGCAACATCATGAATTTCTGTATTATCCAACGTGGCAGAAAAGAACAGTGTTTGCCTTAATCTATGGCCAGCCGCCGCATCCAAAATCTTTAATTGCTCTGCAAATCCCAAATCTAGCATGCGGTCAGCTTCATCAAGAATAAGCAACTCTAAACCATCTAGAAATAAATTTCGTTGAGTTAAATGATCAACCAAACGCCCCGGAGTGGCGACTATAAAATGAGGATTTTTTTGTAATGCTTTATGTTGTTCGTTAAAATTTTCGCCACCCAAAATCAAAGTGCTTTTTAATTTACTCCCTGCCGTTAATAAACGTAGTTGGGAAAACACCTGTTTGGCTAACTCTCTGGTTGGCGCTAATATCAAAACTCTAGCATCACGCTTTGATAAGGCTTTCACTCGATAAACACGATGTAACGCAGGAATTAAGTAAGCTAAGGTTTTACCTGACCCTGTTTTTGAAGAAACTAACAAATCACGACCGGCCATAGCTTCAGGAATGGCTTTCATTTGCACATCGGTAGCATCATCAAAACCTAGATGACGAATGGAGTTAAGAATTCGTTCATCGAAACCAAAATCAGAAAATAACAAAAAAAATCCTCATAGTAAGAGTCAAACTACGGTAATAAAAGTAAGCAGCTATTGTACCTTAATTAGCTCATATAAATAATATTGCATTGAATAGATTGATATCATTTCAAGACATTTAAAACGATTCGTTTACTTCACCTAAACTGAAAACATCATTACCACTGCGAATACACAGATGTTGTTGCTCATCAATAGAGTGTATTGCTCCCTGTTCCACTAAGTCATAAAAAACATGGCGATGTAATAATGCCTTCATACCATAACGCATAGAGATATAAGGCTGTGGTTGCCCTTTAAAATTATCCATCCACAAAGTACACCCATCTTGCCCAAGAACTAATTTATCTTCTGCTGTCGTTAAAAATTCAATATAGTCCAGACCATCTTTTTTATGTGTTTTAATCTGAAATTGCGTCACCAAAAAAGGAGCGTCTTCCACTTGAATACGCACCTTCTCGACGGGTGTTACTAAAAAATATTCATCATTTTCATACCATAGAATACGACTAAACATTTTCACCATGGCAGAACGTGTGAGCACTTCCCCTTCATGCATCCATTCACCATTCGTTTTGATAAGCATGTCCATATCACCACAAAACTCAGGTTTCCATAAGTGCACCGGCGGTAGTGAATTCATATCCTTATCTGCTAGTAACGAAATATTTAACACACTCGACTCCTATTCAACTAATTACATTAACGTGTATAAGCTTTAGTCTCTTCTCTATTAGGAAGTAAGTAAATTAATGCTACTCACTTTCACTACAATATAATTCAAATGTAGAAGGCAGACCTTGAATCCCATTCACTGTTAGAATAGCGGCATAAAATCAGTGATGCTTTATAGAGAGTAATTCTATAAAACTAAGAGGCTCAGTAATGCGATCTAAATTAATCAGCAAGTTTCAAGACCCGAGTCGTGGTGTCTATTTTCTTGGTACAACACCACCAAAGTCGTCTATTGAAGGAGAAAAACTCGCTGAAATTTCGTCTAAATTAATACGACGTATAGAAAGTATTGAGGTTGATGGTTTTATTGTCTACGACATTCAAGATGAAAGTAGCCGTACAGAATTACCACGACCATTTCCTTTTACGGCTACTCATGACCCATGCGCTTGGTCAAAACGCTTACGAGATGAAGCAAACATACCTGTCATTACCTATAAAAGCGTCTCAGCTCGCTCTAAAGACGAATTTCAGCAATGGCTAACAGAGTCTTGGAATAATTTTTCTGTACGAGACATTGTCCTTGTTGGCTCACCCTCGTCTAATAACAATATAAAGTTACCTTTGGCACAAGCCTATGACGTAATCAAAAACCATCCAGAAAATTTTAATCTTGGTGGTGTTACCATTGCTGAACGACATGCAATAAAAGGAGATGAACACTTACGTATCATTAATAAGTCTGTTTCTGGATGTGAGTTTTTTATCACTCAAGCTGTTTATAACGCACAAGCAACTATTGATATGATCAGTAGCTATGCTCGTACTTGCAAAGAAAGAGGGATTGAGCCTAAACGTCTCATTCTGACATTTACACCTTGCGGCAGCGTAAAAACATTGGAATTTATGGAGTGGTTAGGCATTTCCGTACCAACCGCCACAAAACATAGAATTTTAGATGCCAATAACCCATTAGCTGAATCAATAACACTATGTCGTAATACGCTTGAGCAAATTATAGAAACGGCTCTACCTCTCAATATTCC
>Ga0308007_10000373_pt1 | contig 20449 bp, 14 predicted proteins | sample Neamet71_FD_203152 | JGI IMG/M metagenome (GOLD analysis project Ga0308007, IMG submission 203152) | Marine microbial communities from water near the shore, Antarctic Ocean - #71 | ecosystem: Environmental > Aquatic > Marine > Unclassified | place: Southern Ocean | collected 2014-06-07
AAGGTAGACCTCATCCCGCTCTTCTTCAGTATGTGCCCATTGACGCAACCAATCTACCAAATTATCTTCGGTCGCAAAAAACTCCTCGTTTTCAAGTGGAAGATAGCCTTGGGTTGTGGTAACTCCCCATAAGAAAGTCCCTTTTGTTTCTTTTAAATTTCCTGAAATGATTTCATAAAATGCAGAAACTGCTCTTGAATCTTTTGAAAAGAGAATCACCTTATCCCCTTTCGCCAGATTAATATTCACATCGCTAAATAGAACCTCATCCTCTTGTTGATAGGACAAGCCTTCAATGTTTAGAATCTGATCTCCAGCTTCTCGTTCCTGTTCAAAAATTATAGCAGGGTACCTTCTACTTGAAGGTTTTATCTCAGAAATATCGAGTTTTTCGATCATCTTCTTTCGTGAAGTTGCTTGTTTTGATTTAGCAACATTTGCCGAAAATCTTGCGATAAATTCTTGAAGCTCTTTCTTCTTATCTTCTGATTTTTTGTTTTGTTGTGCCCTTTGTCTCGCTGCAAGTTGACTGGATTCATACCAAAAAGTATAATTTCCTGAATAGTGATTTATTTTATTAAAATCAATATCCGAAATATGTGTACAAACCGCATCAAGAAAGTGACGGTCGTGAGAAACAACAATAACAGTATTATCATAATTAGCTAAGAAATTTTCTAACCAAGTGATTGTGTCATAATCAAGATCATTGGTTGGCTCGTCCATAATCAAAACATCAGGACTCCCGAATAGGGCTTGGGCCAAAAGAACTCTCACCTTTTGCTTTCCATCCAAATCTGCTATCAAGATGTGATGCAAACGTTCTGGAATTTCCAAATTAGAAAGTAATGAAGCTGCATCGCTTTCAGCATTCCAGCCATTCATTTCTTCAAATTTAATTTGCAGTTCCCCTACTCTTTCGCCATCCGCATCAGAAAAATCTTCTTTTGCATAAATGGCTTCCATTTCTTCCTTAACAGTAAACAGTTCCGTGTTACCTCTCAACACGACTTCTAAAACAGTATGTTCGTCATAAGCGCTGTGGTTTTGTTCTAAAATAGACAAGCGTTTACCTGTCTCTAAATGAACTGATCCTGAGTTGGCATCTTGTTTTTCCGAGATGATTTTCAAGAAAGTAGATTTACCTGCTCCATTAGCACCAATGATGCCATAGCAATTGCCTGGCGTAAAGGTTGCGTTCACTTCGTCAAACAAGACGCGTTTACCAAATTGTACAGAAAGATTAGATACTGAAAGCATGAAATTAATTTATCTGGCAAAATTAAATATTTCTTGAAGAGTCCAAGCTTTTTTTTAAGTAATAGTTAATGTAAATTGCATATAAATTCACTTAGTTTAATTATGAAAAACATTTTCGTCATTCTGTTTATGTTTTTAATTGCCTCCTGTGCTAAGGAAGAAAATTCCAATAGCATCTTTTTTGGTGGTCAAATTGTGAATCCCTCTTCTTCTTTTGTTACGCTTTATAAAGACAACAAGACCATTGATTCTTTAAAGTTAAATGACAATTATCGCTTTTTTAAGTATTATGACTCTTTAGAATCTGGGATTTATAAAATTGAACACATTCCTGAGTACCAATCCGTTTTTCTTGAAAAAGGTGATAGTATATGGGCAAGAATAAACGCAAGTGCTTTTGACGAATCAATTGTTTATTCCGGCAAAGGTGCTGCTAAGAATAACTTCATGATGGATTTACATCTGAATTATGAAGATGAAATAAGTTTTTTATCCTCAAAATATTCCAACGACGGTCAAACTTTTAATTCTATCATAGATTCTTTAATGTTTGAGAAGAAAAAGAAGTGGATTCTAATGGATACTATAAATAAGCTGACACCCTTTGCTCAAAAGATTTCTCAAGCAGCTTATATCTATCCCTATGCTTCAAAAAGAGAGCGATACTCGTTATTGAGAGGGACAAACTGGACAAAAGCTCAAGATACTGCATTCTTCAGTTATCGGAAATATTTGAGTTTGGGTGAAACTGATCTTGCTTTTTTTGATCCCTATATCACTTATCTTTTAAATTATTTGAATAACAAGGCCTTGGATAGCGCTCAATATTATTTTCAGAATAAAGAAAAAGTTGAATTTAACATCAAAAGACTTCAACTTATCGAAAAGAATATTTCTGGGAGTGTTTTGAAAAATAATCTAGCCAGAGCTGTAGCTTTTGAAGAGTTGCTCAATTTTGAAAACCATGACATGCATGAGATATTTCTACGTCAGTTCATGCTTATAAATACTTCTAACGCCTATTTGAATGAAGTGTTGAGTCTACATGATGATATTAATAACATGGAAAAAGGAAGGAAACTTCCTGAATTACTTCTTCAAAGTCACACCTTAGATAGAATAAGTAGTAATGAGCTTTTTAAGAAAAAAACAGTGCTTTACTTTTGGTCTCAAACCCAAATGACCCATTACAGAACTACATCTATTAAAGTAAAAGAATTAGAGTCAGAATACCCGAATTATGCTTTTATTGGAATATGCATCCAACCTTTCAATGAAATCGTAAATCAAGTTCACAAGATGATGGGTATTGACCCAAATAGTCAGTTTGCATTTACCGATTTTGATACCGCCAGTAAAAAATGGGTTTTAACATTGTTAAACAAAGGAATCATCATTGATGAAAATGGAAAAACAATTGAAGGCTTTGGAAATTTTTCTTCTTCCAGTTTTGTAAAACTATTAAACAAAAAATAGTTTTTTGATTCTTAATACAATATTCAAAATACTATTTGAGAGACATACTACCATAATCCTTGAGTAGAATTAAATAAGCACTTATAATTTATAATGGTTCATTAGTAATTTTTCATAAAGGGTGTCGGGTAATATTCTTTTCAAAACAATCGAGAGTTTTTGTAAAAATGATCCTGATTTATAATGAACATGAGTTTGAGAACTCTCAATTATTTTCACAACTAGTTTTGCTACATCCAGAGGGTTTCCTCCCGAATCTACGTGATCGTTCATTGTATCCAACGAATGCTTGTAGGCGACATGATATGGAGAAAATTCTTTTAATGGTGAATGATGTCTTCTTGATCCAATGTCAGTAGCATAATCTCCAGGAGCCAAAGTAACTAAATTAATGTTTTGACTTTTAACCTCCATTCTTAAAGCTTCAGTTGCAACGCCCAAAGCTCCTTTTGAAGCAGAATAGATTCCTCTAAAAGGCAATCCCATATAACCTCCAATGGAAGTGATATTGATGATAAGTCCTGACTTTTGTTTTCGCATTTGAGGTAGAACAATCTGCGAAAGTGCAAGAGGTCCAAAGAAATTGGTATCAAAATTTGACTTCATCGCAGCTAGATCTGTTTCCTCCAGGGGACCTGTGATCCCCAAACCTGCATTATTGATTAATACGTCAATACGACCTGCCTTAATTATAACTTCATCAATTAATTTTTGAAATTGTTCGGGCTGGGTTAAGTCGAGTGTTAAAAGTTCGAAACCAGTTGTTTTGGAATAATTGTCTGGATTTCTGCTGGTTCCGAAGACGCGATAGTTAAGTGCAGATAAGTGCTTTGCCATGGCTTTGCCAAGGCCCGATGAAGCACCTGTTATTAAAATTACTTTTGACATTTTAAGAAAAAAAGGGCAAGCGATCTACATCACACCGCTACGACCATCTACCCTTGCTGCGTTCCCACCCTGGGGGATTCAACAGGAGCTGGTTGTATAGGACTTGCCCTATGCAAATATAATAGGTTTGAACGGTTAAGCAATTATTTTAAATTCTTAATTTATTTAAATAACTTTGTGCAAATTCTACTGCTGATGAAAGTTCTACTCGTTGCCTTCTCGTTTTTGTTTTTTTTAACATGTAATACTGATATTGGTAAAGATTTTAGTATTAAAATAATCCCGAAGAGTAAAAAATTCACTCAAAGGGATACCCTGAAATTTCACCTGACCAATAACAAAGGACATGTATTAGACTCAGTGACTTTCGCTTTAGACGGTAAGATGATTAAGTCTGAGGTGCCTCTAAAATCATTTCCATTAGGCTATCACAAGTTAGAGGCAATGATTTATGTGGCAGGAAATATTTTTAAGCTAGAGGATCAAATTACTATTTTGTCTTCAACAACACCCAAACTCTATCAATACCAGATCATAAACGAATTTCCACATGACAAAACTGCCTTTACGCAGGGCCTTGAGTTTTATAAAGACACGCTCTATGAAAGCACAGGCCTTAGAGGTAAGTCCAACATTCGTAAAGTGAATTTTATAACGGGTGAAGTTTACAAACAAATACCTCTCGATAAGGTCTATTTTGGAGAAGGAATTACTTTTTTAAACCACAAACTTTACCAACTCACTTGGAAAGGTAACATAGGTTTTCAATATGATCCTATAACATTTAAAATGGAAAGATCTTTTTCCTTCAATAAAAGTAAAGAAGGTTGGGGACTGTGCAATGACGGACAGAAAATATATAAGTCTGATGGGTCACACACCCTTTGGATTTTAGATCCTAAAACCCAAGAAGAAATTGGGCAAATACAAGTAATGACTGACAAAAGCGCGTTAAAAAAAATCAATGAATTAGAGTGGGTTGATGGAAAAATTTATGCTAATACTTATCAGTTTAAGAAAGAAGCTGGAATCATAATTGATCCACTGACAGGAGCTGTTGAAGGGGTTATTGACTTTTCAGGGTTAAAAGAAAAGGTAGCCCAAATAGATGATCTGAATGTACTTAATGGCATTGCTTATCATCCTAAAAGGAAAACTTTTTTTGTGACTGGGAAAAACTGGAGTAAAATGTTTGAAGTTAAAATATTATCCAAAGAATGAGTTCAAAGTTTATTGAAAATCGAATTGTTAAGAAAGAGCACATCGATCAGTTGAATCATGTGAACAACGTTCAGTACCTGCAATGGGCACAAGAGATTTCAAAATCACACTGGAACCATTTGATTGCAACGTTAGATGAACCTTTGGGGGTTTGGATGGTTCGAAGTCATCAAGTTAAATATCGTCTTAATGCAGCTGAAGGTGAAAACATAAGAATGGAAACCCATGTGGGCAATGTTCGAGGGCCGTTATCAAATCGAGTGGTAGAATTTTATTCTGAATCTTCCCAAAAAATTTTGGTTCAATGCCAAACACAGTGGTGTTATATCAAACTTAAAGACAGAAGCGTGATACAGATTCCTGAATCCATTAAAAAATTATTTTTAGGATAAACTCGATTCTGTGCCTCGATAGGTTTAAAGATTAATTACCAAAAGATAATTTCATCAATAAAAATCCAAACTTTATCTTTTTTTCTTTTTGTATAGAAGACGGGTAAGTCCGGAAATTCGATATAATTTTTTCCAACAAGTTTTACTTCTTCGTAATTTTTTAAATTTAAAGGAATAGTGAAATCCCTAAAATCAGTAACGTTTCCATCATCAATATCTTTATCAATCGGAATTTCAATTAAGTTTAAAAAATCAAAACCTCCATTGAAATTTTTACCATAAACTTCTATTTTTTTTGGAAACATCGTGTCCATATAAACATTTTCCAATGCGCTTATGGTAACAAAATTGATCTTTTCATTTTCTTTAAGTTTTACTTCTACAATAAAATCATTTTTTTGAACTCCTAGCCATGTCAATGCTTCTTCTGAACTAACACCTTTTGATATTCGATCCCCTTTTTGTTTGTCAAACAAAATCGAATCATTACCCTTAAAAGATAAACGCATATTATGGCTAATTCCATAATTTTTATCTAGATCTGATTTTAAAGTAAATTCAGTTTCATAATCATTATTTTTTATGAACATAATTTCAGACATTTCACTGTCATGCCATCCCTTTTTTATTGACTTTGCTCTTAGTCGAGCGGAGGAATTAAGCGTGATGGGTTTTGCGTAAACAGGCGACTCTTCATTAGGCTCGCTTTCATCAAGCGTATAGTGGGTGTCGATGTCTTTTAACTGGGACTTAGCAAAGGAAATGACAATCGAATCATTAAATATATTATTTGTAAATGAAATGTCAGGAGTACTTAGACGTAACATTTCTGAAAACATTTCAGAACTCCCAAAAATTATGGTTGAAGAGTTTAATTCTATTAATCGAACTTGATCTTCATTACTCACCGCCGTGTTCCATGCATAAATTGTTTTAGGAGCTTCCGCAATTTTCGCAAGATTATTCAAACCATTAAAGGACACCTTTGTATTGCAAAGGTTGAGCACTTCAAGGTTAGAATTTTTTAATAGCTCCAGGGTTTTGTCTGTAATGTCGGTTTGATCCAATCTCAGGATTTTTAGACTGGGTAAATCAGAGATTAACTCTGACATTAAATCATCAAAATTAGAGTTACTTAAATCTAATTCAACAATTTGGTTTTTTATTTCCCGAAGGTGTTTCATGTGCTTGCCTTCAAGGTTTTTTTTCATAAACTTTAGCTTAAGCAAATTGTCATGGAATGTATTCGGATTTATTCTAAAGCCCAACGAGGTTAAACTACCTAGTACCTCTCGATCTGCAGGCGCTACCTTCTTTTCTAAACCTAAATAAGCTAAAATATTTTTTTTTAAAGTGTCATTAGAAGACAATGCAACTGGAGTGCTTTTAAGATATTCACCAGAACTAACCCAGTAATTCAAAAGCCATAATTCCCTTTCATTGAGTTGGGTTTTATTTTTAGGAGGCATGTGAAGCTCATCGTCAAGGGGCAAAGAGATAAATTTCACCAAACTACCTTCCTTATGATTTTCTGGGTCAAATAAGCTGCCCCGCTCCCCTCCTTTCATCATTAGGTCATAACGATCAAACCTTAGATCACTTTTACTTTTAGACGCATTGTGACAACTGACACATTTGTCATCTAATATTAGATTTACCGCTGCTTCATACAACAAAATACTGTCTTTAGGAATCGCAGGCGGGCTGACTTCATAAAGTGCCTCGGGGGAAAGATAGTCTTCGCCATGAGTAATGACACCCCCTTTATGACCTGTTATGGTTAACGAAATCAATGTTAAAAGATAACAAGCAAAGAAAACATTTTCTTTTTCTTTTGCTCGGTGCAAAATACTTAACGAAAAAATTAAAACTAAAGTGATAATCCCCGACCAAAAATGAAAACTTAAATTATTAAAATCGTAATCGTCATCTAATGAAAGAAAATAGCCCAATAAGGCAGCAATTAATGCCCCTATAAAGGAAAAATCGACTCCAATTCTAATGGCTCTATCTAAATCAAACTTTTTAAACTTTGCGAACAATAATAAGACGAAAGTCATTATCAAAGCGCCAATAGGCAAATGTAAAACCACAGGGTGTAGCTTTCCTAAATATTTAAATATTTCAAGAATAAATTCCATTTGATTAACCGAGTAAAATATCTTTCTTCACTTCACCCGCAACGTCAGTGAGCCTAAATCTTCTGCCCTGTGTCTTGTAAATCATTTTTTCATGGTCTACGCCAAATTGATGCAATAAGGTCGCTTGGAGATCATGAACATGCATTGGATCTTTAACAATATTGTATCCAAAATCATCTGTTTCTCCATAGGTGAATCCGGGTTTTACTCCACCACCTGCCATGAAAATGGTAAAGGATCGTGGATGATGATCTCGACCATAATCCGTATCGGTTAATTTACCCTGACAATAATTTGTACGGCCAAATTCACCACCCCAAATAACCAAAGTGTCTTCCAAGAGCCCGCGTTGTTTTAAATCCATTATCAAAGCTGCTGTCCCTTGATCAACATCCTCTGCTTGGCGCTTGATTTGAGCTGGCAAATTATCATGCTGGTCCCACCCCGTATGGTATAATTGAACAAACCGAACGTCTTTTTCGATTAATCGTCTTGCCAACAAACAATTTGCGGCATAAGTCCCCGGTGTAAAAGAATCCTTTCCATACATTCTAAGAATGTGATCCGGCTCGTCGCTAATATCCATAACATCAGGGACCGAGGTCTGCATTCTGTAGGCCATTTCATAATTAGAAATCCTGCTATTAATTTCGGGATCTCCAAAAGTTTTTTCTTGTTTTTCATTTAATTGCGCCAGATGATCTAACATCATTCTGCGTTCTTGGTTTGAGACTCCATCAGGGTTTTGTAAATACAATACAGGATCTTTTCCGGACCTAAACTGCACCCCTTGATGCAGAGAGCTTAAAAAACCATTTCCCCACAAACGCGAATAAAGTGGTTGTGGCTGTTGCTTTCCGTTTCCTGTAGAAAGTAATACGATAAAAGCGGGCAGGTTATCATTAAGGCTTCCTAATCCATAACTCATCCAAGACCCAATACTAGGTCTTCCTGGAAGTTGGGAACCTGTTTGAAAAAAAGTAATTGCAGGGTCGTGATTAATTGCTTCTGTGTTCATTGATTTTACAAAACATAATTCATCGACAACCTTTGATACCTTAGGCATTAAATCACTTACCCATGCGCGAGATTCCCCATGTTGTTTAAAATTAAAAAGACTACCTGTCACTGGAAAACTACTCTGTTGAGAGGTCATTCCTGTAAGTCTTTGTCCCTTCCTAATCGAATCAGGAAGATCCGATCCTCTGTATTTGTTTAAATACGGTTTGTAATCAAATAAATCAAGCTGTGATGGTCCACCACTCTGAAATAAATAAATAACACGCTTAGCTTTTGGAGCAAAGTGAGGTAAAGACAAGGAGCCTAATTTGAGATTTGGTATTTCTTTTGAAGAAGACAATCCAAAAGGATCCATCATAGATCCTAGAGCCAAACCTCCAATACCAAATCCAGCTTTTTTCAGGAAATGTCTTCGATTATTGTTTAAAAAATGTTTATTCAGCTCCTCCATATTAACTTTTTTGTGTGGTTTCGTCAAGATTATAGATCAACAAGGTCAAAGATGTATAAGCTCTCTGTTTAACTTCCGCTCTAGATTTTGTCTTGAACTGCTCCATTTCATTCTTTTGAACGTATTCATAAAATTCGATCAATTCATCAACTTCAGTGTTATGTGGGGTTCTTCCGGTAACTCTCCTATAAATATTTATAATGTTTTCTTTGTCTGATTTTAAACCCCTCGAAAGAATCAAACTTGACAACGCATCAGCTGCTTCATACACCTGAGGGTCATTAAGCAAAATAAGGGACTGTAGCGGTGTACTTGTTTTTTGTCTTTCGACAGCACACAAGTCTCTGGAAGCAGCATCAAAAGTAATCATTCCCGGAGGCGGAACCGTTCTTTTCCAAAAAGTATAAAGACTCCTTCTGTGTTGATTTCCGCCCTTTGAAACGACATAACGTTTAAGGGCATTCGAGGTACTTCCCCCCGTGAGTTCTTTCCATAATCCTGCAGGTTGATAGGGTCTTACACTAGGCCCTCCTATTTTGTTAACAAACAGTTCACTGCTAACAAGAATGTTATCACGAACCATCTCTGCGGTTAGTTTTTGTCGAGGAAAAACCGATAGATAACTATTTTTAGGATCTAAGGTTAACTGGCTTTTAGATGATTTACTCGACTGTCTGTAGGTGGAGGACATCACAATCTTTTTAATTAAATATTTTACATCCCAATCTTCTTCCATAAAAGTGACTGCCAGCCAATCCAACAGTTCTGGATGGGAGGGCAAAGTTCCTTGATTTCCAAAATCAGAAGAGGTCGCTACGATTCCTGACCCAAAAAATTGTTGCCATAGGCGATTCACCGCCACTCTAGCCGTGAGAGGATTCTGTTTATTAAAGAGCCATTGAGACAACCCCAACCTGTTTTTTTCAAGCCCAGCATCAAATTCCAAAACTACATCGGGCATGCTCCCCGACGTTTCTATATCAGTTGGAGCATCATAGGAACCTCGATTCAGCAGATAGGTTTTTCTTATGTCTTCTACCTCTTTCATTACCATAACTTCAACATTTCTTATACTGTCTGGTAAATTCAAAAATGGCAAATCATTCTTTAAAGCTTGATGATCAACGTTTATTTTTGGAGATGCGATTTCTGTATATCCAATGATACCCTTTTCATCTAGTTTATTAAAAAAGTTAAATAAATTGAAAAAATCTTTTTGCGTTATTTCATCATATTTATGATCATGACATCTTGCGCATTCCATCGTTAATCCCAAAAAAGCTTTAGCTGCCGTAGCTGTTCTGTCAGCGACATACTCCACCCGATATTCTTCTTCTATAACACCACCCTCTTGAGTGATCATGTGATTTCGGTTAAATCCTGTGGCGAGTATTTGTTCTTTTGAAGCATTTGGAATCAAATCTCCTGCCAATTGCCAAGTAACAAATTCATCATAGGGTAAATTCTTATTAAATGCATGAATCACCCAATCTCTCCAGGGCCAGTTGAACCTTTCGGTATCGTCCTGATAACCATTGGTGTCTGCATATCTTGCTAAATCCATCCACACAGAGGCCATTCGTTCTCCATAGGAAGAAGAACTCAAAAGGTTGTCAACAAATTTTTCATAAGAATCTTCATGCTGATCTTCTAAAAAAGCATCCATTTGTTCAAGGGTTGGGGGAAGTCCACTTAAATCAAAAAACAAACGTCTAAGTAACAATTCTTTTTCAGCAATTTTAGAGGGTTTTAATTCATTTTCTTCGAGTTTCGCAGCAACAAAATAATCAATTGGACTTTTACACCAATCTTCAAAAGTAGTTTTCGGTGGTGTTTGTTTTATAGGAGGAATATAGGCCCAGTGAGTTTCCCATTTAGCTCCTTGCTCGATCCAACGTTCTAAAACTTGTTTGTCCCTATCTGACAAAATCAAATTGGATTCAGGAGGAGGCATCTTATGAGAGGATTTCTCAGAATATATTCTGTCGATCAATTCACTTTTGGAGATAACACCAGGAGTAATGATTTGCTTTTCCACGTTCTCTTTACTAATGCGATACCAGTGATCACTTAAATCTAATCTAAAGTCGCCTTCAATGGCTTTTGGATCTGGACCATGACATTTGTAACATTTGTCTGAAAGAATCGGTTTAACGTCAAAGTTGTAACTTATTATTTCAGGAATAGATTCCACGAAAGCTACTTGATCATTCTTGTCAATCCGGTCAAGTTTCGAAGTTGGCTGGTTAAAAAAGAAGTTTTTAAACAACAAAGCCAAAATAAAAGCACCTAAGAAACAGTATAAAGGAGTGAATTTTTTCAATTTATTTTTAATATATATTAAATAAATATACAAAAAAACAGTGTGCCGGCACAAGCAAAAAAAAGAATAATTAAAAGGCGAAAGGATACAAATCTTACTTAGTGAATAGCGCCCTGCCTTTCATCAAATCATGGACAGCGGTTCCAACTTCATTTAAGGTTTGGGCGTCTTGATGATTAGAGATCACACGGTCAATTAAAGCGACAATGATTTCCATATCAGATTCCTTCAACCCCCTTGTGGTAATGGCAGCTGTTCCTACTCTAATTCCAGAGGTAACAAAAGGTGACCTTTGGTCAAAAGGAACCATATTCTTATTTGCTGTTATTTCAGCTTTAACTAAAGCCTGCTCAGCAGCTTTTCCAGTAATGTTCTTATTCCCAAGATCAATCAACATCATGTGGTTGTCTGTTCCGCCAGAAATTAAATGGTAATCTATCTTTACAAAAGCTTTAGCCATAGCGTCAGCATTTTTCTTTACTTGGTGCATATAATTTTTAAAAGATGGCTCAAGCGCTTCCCCGAAGGCAATTGCTTTTGCAGCAATAACGTGCTCTAAAGGTCCTCCCTGATTCCCAGGAAAAACTGCCATGTCTAAAAGGTGAGACATCTTCCTAGGGGTTCCGTCTTTTAAAGTAACACCGAACGGGTTATCAAAATCTTCTCCCATCATAATTAGTCCACCTCTGGGGCCTCTTAATGTTTTGTGCGTGGTAGTGGTCACCACGTGACAATGTGGTATTGGATCGTTTAAGATGCCAGTTGCTATTAAGCCCGAGGGATGAGAAATATCTGCCAACAAAAATGCACCTACTTCATCAGATATTGCTCTGAATTTTTCAAAATCGATATCGCGAGAATAGGCAGAAGCTCCTGCGATAATTATGTGCGGTTTTACTTCTTTAGCAATCTCTAATATGTTGTCATAGTCCAAAAGACCTGTAGCCTCTTGTACACCATAAAAATGTGCTTTGTACAAACGACCAGAAAAATTAACCGGTGATCCGTGTGTCAAATGTCCTCCATGAGACAAATCGAAACCTAAGATCTTATCTCCTGGTTTAATAAAAGCGTGAAAAACAGCAGTATTCGCTTGTGAACCAGAATGCGGTTGAACGTTGGCATAAGCCGCTCCAAATAATTCTTTGGCACGATCTATAGCGATTTGCTCTATTTGATCAACAACTTCACAGCCTCCATAATAGCGTTTCCCTGGGTATCCCTCAGCATACTTATTGGTTAAAACTGAACCCGTAGCCTCCATAACGGCAGGACTGGTAAAATTTTCTGATGCAATCAATTCAACTCCATTCAGTTGTCTTTCTTCCTCCTTAATAATCAGATCAAAAATAGTTTTATCGCGTTGTGTCATTTTTATAATAATTATTTTATAAAAATACAGATTAAATAAGATTGTTATTTAATTTTTGGGGTAGAATAATAAATATTTTAAACATTTAATTAACAGTCAGGTAATAAGCAGGATTTAATTTAATTATCATCTAGTTATTATGACTTATAATATTCAAAAAAGCACAGACAAGATGTCACATTGAAAATATAGAAATAAGACAAAGAGTCGTTTAAAAAATTAATGGAATAGAAATTGGTATTATAAGTTAAAAATTACCCAATGAACCTAAATAATTTTACAATAAAATCGCAAGAGGTTGTCCAGTCTGCCGAGCAGTTGGGGCAAGAAATGGGACACCAACAGATAGAAAACGTTCACCTTTTTAAGGCCATGATCGAAGTAGATGATAATGTCTTACCCTTCGCTTTTAAAAAATTACAGGTCAACCTTTCACTTGTTGAACAACTCGTTACAAGTGCGCTTAAAAGCTTACCTAAAGTTTCTGGAGGGAACCTTATCTTATCTGAAAAAGCTTCAAAAACATTGATCAAAGCCACTACGATATCGAAAGAACAAAAGGATGATTTTGTCGCTACGCAACACCTACTTATTGCCCTTTTTGAATCAGAAGGTAATGTGGGGAAAATATTAAAGGATCAAGGGATTAATAAAAATGCGTTGGCAACAACTTTAAAACAGTTGCAAAAAGGAGAAAAAATCACTTCATCTTCCGCTGAAAACACTTACAATTCGCTCGAAAAATTTGCCAAAAACCTGAATCAAATGGCAATGAACGGGAAATTAGATCCAGTAATTGGTAGGGATGAAGAAATTCGACGATTGTTACAAATCATCTCCAGACGAACAAAAAATAATCCTATTTTAGTCGGAGAGCCCGGTACGGGAAAAACTGCAATAGCAGAGGGTTTGGCCCATCGAATTATCGAAGGTGATATTCCAGAAAACTTAAAGAACAAACAAATCTTCGCATTAGATTTGGGCGCATTAATTGCAGGTGCCAAGTACAAAGGAGAATTTGAAGAAAGACTAAAGTCTGTAATAAAAGAAGTGGTAGATAGCGATGGAGAAATCCTTTTATTTATTGATGAAATACACACTTTGGTAGGCGCAGGAGGCGGTGATGGTGCTATGGATGCTGCTAATATTCTCAAGCCTGCACTGGCAAGAGGAGAGCTGCGTGCCATCGGTGCGACCACCCTAGATGAATACCAAAAATATTTTGAAAAGGACAAAGCCCTAGAGCGTAGATTTCAAAAAGTTATGGTAGAAGAACCCGATACGGAGAGTGCCATTTCGATTTTGAGAGGTATAAAGGAAAAATATGAGACCCATCATAAAGTTCGAATTAAGGATGAGGCTATAATAGGAGCAGTAATGCTTTCTGACCGCTATATATCAAATCGGTTTCTACCTGATAAAGCGATAGATTTAATGGACGAGTCTGCTTCAAAGCTTAGAATGGAGATGAATTCCAAGCCAGAAGAATTAGATACATTCGATCGTAAAATAAGACAGATTGAAATTGAAACCGTTGCGATAAAACGGGAGAGGGACAATGAAAAAATCAAAAAACTGAACGAAGAACTGGGTAACCTAAAAGAGGAAAGAAATACAATTTTTGCGCAATGGAGTCAGGAAAAAGATTTGGTTGACCAAATTCAGAAACACAAGCAAGAAGTTGAAAGTTTAAAACAACAAGCAGACCGCGCCGAGCGTGATGGTGACTATGCAACTGTTGCGGAAATTCGTTACGGAAAAATTAAAATTTCTCAAGAAGGTTTAGAAAAACTGCATCAAGAACTTTTAAAATTTCAAGGAGATGATTCTCTTATAAAAGAAGAGGTTACTTACGAAGACATTGCTGAAGTGGTCGCAAAATGGACCGGAATTCCGATGAGTAAAATACTACAATCTGACAAAGAAAAACTATTGAATTTAGAAGGTGAAATTCATAAAAGAATCATTGGTCAAGACACTGCTGTTGAAGCTGTTGCGGATGCCATCCGAAGAAGTCGTGCTGGGCTTCAAGATCAAAATCGACCCATTGGTAGCTTTCTGTTTCTTGGTTCTACTGGTGTTGGAAAAACTGAGCTTGCAAAGGCACTCGCGGAAGTTCTTTTTGACGATGAAAACAGTATTACACGTATTGACATGAGTGAATATCAGGAGAGTCATTCTGTGAGTCGATTGGTAGGTGCCCCTCCAGGTTATGTCGGATATGATGAAGGGGGGCAATTGACCGAAGCTGTGAGAAGGAAGCCCTACTCTGTTATATTACTCGATGAAATAGAAAAGGCGCATCCCGATACTTTTAATGTTTTGCTTCAAGTTTTAGACGAAGGAAGACTAACAGATAGCAAAGGACGGACTGCAGATTTTAAAAACACAGTCATAATCATGACAAGCAATTTAGGGGGTCTTGAAATTAAAGAAGCTTTTAAGCTACATAACGATTTTGAAACTGCAGAAACTGCAGCTAAAATATCCGCGATGGAACAACTCAAAGCTAAAGTGAAACCTGAATTTTTAAACAGAATTGATGATATCATTTTATTTTCACCTTTAACTGCAATTGAAATTAAAAAAATTGTCTTTCTACAGTTTGAAATAATTACAAAACGACTCTCTAATCAAAACATTTCTCTAACCGCAACAAACGAAGCTCTTGAAGCACTTGCTGTCATGGGGTTTGACCCGGAATATGGTGGAAGACCTGTGAAAAGGGTGATGCAAAAGCAAGTACTCAATTTGTTAAGCAAAGATTTGTTAGCAGGAAAGATCTCCTCAGACAAACCAATTATCATCGATTATTTTGATAATAAGGTTGTATACCGAAACCAAGAGCTTGAAATTAAATAAGTTCTTAACTTTGCACTGTGCAAAAAAAGATAAATATACAAAATAAGCGAGCCCGGTTTGAATATGATTTTCTCGATCAGTTTACCGCAGGGATCGTATTGACTGGATCCGAGATCAAGTCGATTCGTAACAGTCAAGCTTCAATTACTGAAAGCTTTTGCGAGTTTAATGAACGTAACGAGCTTTTTATCGCCAACATGTATATCGAAGAGTATGGTTTTGCAACCCACTTCAATCACCGTCCTAGAGGCAGCAGAAAGCTTTTGTTAAACAAAATAGAATTGACTAAACTTCGTAAGGAAGTCAAGAACTCTGGACTCACGATTGTTCCGCTCAAACTTTTCTTAAACGATAATGGTTTTGCTAAATTGCGTATTGCTTTGGTTAAAGGAAAAAAAATATACGATAAACGCGAAACCATCAAAGACCGAGACAACAAAAGAGACTTAGACCGTATCAAGAAATCTTTTAACGAATAAAAACTATTTAATTTTTATTTTCTAACAAGGGTACAAAACGAAAATCACCAAAGGTTTCCTTATCAAATTCTTTTTGGCTTTTTCGAATAAAACGTGTCATGATTTGTTCTTTTTTTCCAATAGGAATAACAAGCCGACCACCAATAGACAATTGTTCTAAAAGGGCTTTTGGTAATATTGGAGCGCCAGCGGTTACAATGATTCCATTATAGGGCGCAGCAGTTGGGTAACCCTTATAGCCATCTCCAAAAATCACTTTTTTAGGTCTTAATTTTAATTTATTAAACAGTAATGAAGTTTTTTTGAATAATTCATGTTGCCGCTCTAGAGTATAGACTGTAATGTCATACTCGAGTAGGACTGCTGTTTGGTAACCCGATCCTGTTCCAATTTCTAAGACTTTATCACCAGGATTTATTGCTAATAATTCTGTTTGAAAAGCAACCGTGTAAGGCTGTGAAATGCTTTGGTCAGCAGCAATGGGGTAAGCTTTATCTATGTAAGCATAAGCCTCAAGCCCAGTTTCCATAAACCAATGTCTCGGGATGGTTTTAATTGCATTTAGAACACTTTGATCCTTAATTCCTGCAGCTTTTAGCTGGTCAAACAATTGGCGTCTTTGTCCCTGATGCTTTGTCGTATCATTCATTAACACAAATGTAAAACAGTTCCAAAAATAAATCAAAAAAAGATGGTATTTTTATAAAAAATTGAGATGATCAAAGCTGGAGTATTTGGTGCAGGACACTTGGGTAAAATTCATTTACGCCTTTTGAATGAATCTGATCGTTATGAATTCGTTGGATTTTATGATCCCGATAAAAAAAACGCTCAAATTCTATCCAAAGAAAAAGGATACACATATTATGATACGCCAGAAGCCTTAGTAAAGGCTGTTGACATGGTTGATATTGTAACCCCTACGCTTTCCCACCACGAAATGGCGATGCTGTCATTGAAGAATGGAAACCATATTTTTATTGAAAAGCCAATTGCCAATAATGTTGATGAAGCAAATGAAATTACGGCTTTTGCCAAGGCAAAGAATCTTCTAGGTCAGGTGGGTCATGTGGAGCGTTTTAATCCTGCTTTCAAAGCTGCTATCTCATCGATTACTCAACCCATGTTTATTGAGTCTCACCGATTATCTGAATTCAATCCCAGAGGAACTGATGTTCCTGTCGTTTTGGACTTGATGATTCATGACATTGACATAGTTTTAAGTTTGGTTAAATCACCTATTAAATCAGTTTCTGCTTCTGGAGTTTCTGTCATCAGCGCAACACCAGACATCGCCAATGCACGAATTGAATTCGAAAATGGCTGTGTTGCGAACCTTACGGCGAGTAGAATCTCTTTAAAAATGATGCGTAAAACAAGATTCTTTCAAAAAGACGCCTATATCTCTGTTGACTTTTTAGAAAAGAATGTTGAAATCGTAAAGATGAAGGATGCCCCTAAGGAGCTTACCGATTTTGCAATGATTCTTCAAAATGCTGAGGGCAAAAAGAAGCAGATTTATTTTGAAAATCCTAAAATTGAAAACTCCAATGCAATTCTTGAAGAGTTAGAGTCTTTTGCTGATGCTATTGAGAATCAAACCACCCCAATCGTTTCTTTAGAAAATGGCACAAAGGCACTGGAAGTAGCAAATATTATTATTGATTCCTACAGTTCGTGAGGAACATCGTAGTCATCGGAGCGGGTACTATGGGCAATGGAATTGCGCATGTCTTTGCCCAAAATGGTTTTGAAACTACACTGAATGATCTTAATGGAGATCAGCTTCAAAAAGCGGAAGCTACGATTCTGAAGAACTTGGATCGTCTGTTATTAAAAGAAAAAGTTTCTGGAGAATTAAAACTTAAAACGCTTAGTCGATTGCAATTTGCAACCCAAGCAAATCCGGCTATTGAACAAGCTGATTTAATTATCGAAGCAGCTACAGAAAATTTTGAGATAAAAAAGAAAATCTTTAATGACGTCATGCCAATCGCACCGTTACATTGTGTTTTCGCATCAAATACTTCCTCAATTTCTATAAACAGGCTTGCCAAAGAAATTCCTCAACCTGAGCGGCTTATTGGAATGCATTTTTTCAATCCTGTTCCTGTAATGCAACTCGTAGAAATTATTAAAGGAGAAAAAACAACTTCTGGAGTAACAAAGATAATTGAAGAGCTTACCCTTAAATTAAATAAAACAGGAGTGGTTGTAAATGATGCTCCTGGATTCATTTCAAATCGTATCTTGATGCCAATGGTCAATGAGGCCGTCGAGGCATTGTCACAAGGAGTTGCTGGTGTAAAGGAGATTGACGCAATCATGCAATTGGGTATGGCGCATCCGATGGGACCTTTGAGATTAGCAGACTTGATTGGGCTTGACGTTTGTAAATCTATTTTAGAAATCATGCACTCGGGTCTTAAAAATGATAAATATGCACCTTCTCCCCTTTTGGTCAAGAGGGTAGACGAAGGAAAGTTAGGGGTAAAATCTGGTATTGGTTTTTATAATTATAACATAGATCCTAAAAATCCTACTGTTGATTTTGAAGGTTAACAAAAGTAGGTCTGGCTATTATGCTCTTCTAAGATTCTAATTCAGTTATTATAAGGCCTTAGAATTTAAATTTAGTTTTTTCTTTTCAATACCTTTATCAAATGAATATTGCGGACAACACCAAAAAAATAAGAGCATTAATTCCAGAATCTGTCGAATTAGTAGCGGTTTCAAAAACCAAATCAAATGAAGAAATCATGGAGGCTTATGACATAGGCCATCGTGTTTTTGGTGAAAACAAAGTTCAAGACATGACTGCTAAAAACGAGTCTTTGCCTAAAGACATTCAGTGGCACATGATCGGACATGTCCAGACCAATAAGGTAAAGTATATGGCACCTTATGTAGACTTAATTCATGGCGTGGATAGCTTTAAGCTACTCAAAGAAGTTAACAAACAAGCGGCTAAAAACGAACGAACCATATCCTGTCTTTTACAAATTCATATTGCCGAGGAAGCGACCAAGTTTGGTTTGTCTCCTGAGGAATGTAAAGAAGTTATTATTCAAGCAGAAGCGCTTGAAAACATAACAATTAAGGGATTAATGGGGATGGCAACATTTACCGACAATGTCTCACAAATTGAACGAGAATTTAAAACCTTAAAAGAGCTTTATGAGTATCTAAAATCCGATAATAAGGATTTTGATATTTTATCTATGGGCATGAGTGGAGATTATGAAATCGCAATAAAAGAAGGAAGTAATATGATTCGAGTGGGCAGTAAAATCTTTGGAGAAAGAAACTATTAAGTATGTACGCTATTTTAGATATAGAGACGACCGGAGGGAAGTTTAATGAAGAAGGAGTTACTGAAATAGCGATTTATCGTCATGATGGACACAAGGTAACCGATCAATTTATCAGCCTAGTCAATCCGGAAAGAGCAATACAGCCATTTGTTGAAAGGCTTACTGGGATTAATAGTTTAATGCTCAAAAATGCCCCTAAGTTTTTTGAGATTGCCAAAAGAATTATTGAAATCACAACCGACTGTATGGTCGTTGCACATAACGCCGATTTTGACTACCGTATTTTAAGAACAGAATTCAAGAGGTTAGGCTATCTGTTCGAGCGAAATTCAATTTGTACCGTAGCATTTTCCCAAGAATTAATTCCTGAGATGGAATCTTATAAATTAGGGAATTTAGTCAAAGCGTTAGGTATTCCCATCAATGATCGACACAGGGCGCAAGGAGATGCGCTCGCGACAGTCAAACTATTTGAATTACTCCTTGACAAAGATGAGAATAAAGAAATTTTAAAATCTCAAATAAATGCTTTACATGTTCAAAAATTTCCCTCCAAATATTTAGATATTTTAGAGTTACTTCCCAACGAAACTGGTGTATATTATATGCACAATGAAGTCGGTAAAATCATTTATATCGGGAAAAGTAAAAATATCAAACACCGGGTGAGAAACCACCTTACTGTTAGCAACAAAAAAGCTTTAAAAATACAGAGTAATCTACATCGAGTTAACCATGAAATTACTGGCAGTGAACTAATTGCATTGTTAAAAGAACAACATGAAATAAAGAAAAATCAACCCACCTTTAATCGAGATGGACGGTATCGAATTTATCCCGTTGGAATCAGAATAGACATCAAAAAAGTTTATCATAATCTTGAGTTAGAACAAATTAGAAATGATAGAGAATATGTTATGGCCTTTAAAAATGGGAACTTTGCCAAGAAAGTGCTCACGGAGTCTATAAAAGCATTTAAATTATGTCAAAATCATTCTTCATTAAAAACGAGTGAAAAGTCATGTAACGAATTTAAAAATGGAGATTGTAATGGCGCTTGTTTGGCAGTTGAAAGTGCGACAGAATACAATCAACGTATCACTGATTTTGTAAAGCAAAAAGACTATCCCCACGATGATTTTTTAATGATCGGAAAAGGTAGAAAAGAAGGAGAATACAGCTTTGTTTATATTCAATGTAAAGTATTTAAGGGTTATGGTTATTTTGAATTAAACTTTCAAATTAATACC
>Ga0308007_10000382_pt1 | contig 20324 bp, 16 predicted proteins | sample Neamet71_FD_203152 | JGI IMG/M metagenome (GOLD analysis project Ga0308007, IMG submission 203152) | Marine microbial communities from water near the shore, Antarctic Ocean - #71 | ecosystem: Environmental > Aquatic > Marine > Unclassified | place: Southern Ocean | collected 2014-06-07
TCATCATTGGACGCTTAAGAGGTAATACATTTCCTACAAGGGTGCCACCCACAATACACACCAAAGCAATCACTAACCCTGTCGTCACTGGCTCACCAAATAAAGGCACCGCAAACGCACTGGCTAGCAAAGGCACCAAAGCCATAAGCGCGCCCATTTTGGTTGCTCCCAATATATGTACCGCTTTGCCATAGCAAACAAATTGCACGGCGATCGCCATGACACCCTGATAAAAAGCTTGTAACGCGATCATACTGTAAGGAACACCTTGAAAAGCATTAGACAGTTGAGTTAAATAATAAGGCGTAAAAACTAAGGTTGTTACCGTAATCACTCCTAATGTGGCATGCCATGGTGCAAATTTCCAACGCCTTAGCAGAACAGTGAAAATCCCCCAAAACAGACAAGAAACGACAAAACTGATGTCCCCCAACAAATAAGACACACCGGACAATACTGTTTCCAATAATAGAGCGAAAATCCCTAAGCTGCTGATACCAATTCCCAGCCAAGCAAATCGAGAATGTCTTTCTCCAGCCAAAAAATACGCCAGAACAGCAATCATAATAGGCATCAAGCCTGGTAGTAATAAAGCGGCATGGGTAGCTGGAGCGTATTGGAAACCATTAAAAACGGAGAGCGAATATGCCAAGCCTCCAATGGTGCCTAAAATGACTATACGCCATTGAAAAATAGCTTTTCGATGAATCCAAATGAAAGGAAAAAACAGCAGAAATGCCGTACCAAAACGTATCATCATCATGTCAGGTAAAGACAGTGATGCCAACGCGCCAGCACGTGAAATTAGAATAAAGCCGGTCCAGATCATTACGGCAATCAGGGCAAAAGCATAACCCTTGATTATTAGCTTGTTATCCTGTCCCAGCTGATTGTTCATACTTCATGTGTCTCGATGGTCAAAAAGTTAAAGCACCAACCGGTCTGGAAAATAATCACAGACTATAGATTCAAATAAGGAAGTTAGTTGGCCTCGTTATTTAGGTAACGGTTTATCTTGATGTAATAGGCTTTTAGACAATGGATCTTTAGACAATAGGTCTTTCGACAATACAATCACATCATCGACTGTATTTGCTTTTTCCCAGAGGCTATCCCAAACGTAAATATCAAATTGTTTTTCAAGAACAAAACTAATATAAGAAAGATCATAATTGGTAAGATTTAAATCTCCCTTCAATTTCGATTCTAACTGAATTTCCTCGATTGATATTCCCTTCGCTTTGGCAATTAAGCCAACAATCGCTTTATCAATACTCTCTGGTGATTTTAAAACACTAACGCCGTCTTGGGCTATTGCTGTGCTAATAAGGCTAAAACTAGGAAGCGCTGCAAATTCATATTGATCATCACTCCTATCATAAGTCAGTTTATTCCAGTAGTTAAAAGCCTTGATTCCACCTACATCCACATCCTTTTGGCGGTTTGTTTTAGGCTCAGGGTAAAGTACAAAGGTAAAGTTTTGCAGTGGATTAGCAAAACTGATCGGCACTGAAAATCGACCTCTTTCATTGGTGATCATAGTAAGCACTCTTTGATCACTTTCTATCTCTACTACCGCACCTTTAAGAGGGAACTCATCTCCGCCTATATTACTTACCAACCTTATATCGATGTACCTAGGCGTAAACAATAGAGCCAAAAATGACATGACAAATAGTATGTAAGTCGGTATTTGTACCCAGACTGGCATTTTATCGAATGTTACTTTGATAAAGGTAAACAGTGATGTAACCATATAAGAACTCTTATTCCATTAATAAAAACGCGCTTCTAAATAATATAGGACCTAGAGACACATTTCATTATTTATGATTCGCTTACACCGGTTTTATTGCTCTGCGCATCCACGTCGTTTTTTCATGAATGCGCATACGATCAGAAACAAGCGAAGCGGTTGATTCATTATCCGTTTCTTGCGCTAATTGCAAAACCGCACGTGACGTTTTAACAACCTGTTCATGGCCTTTGGTTAACAATACAACCATGTCTAAAGCAATCGAAACACCGTCTACTTCCTTAATCGCACTGAGCCAAAAGCATTCTTTGTAGAAGAGAATCCTACAATTAATCCTGTTTTATTATAGGGTGCTGTCTACAATCACTAGAACTGATTTTGATTATATCGCTAGCCTATGAACTAGATACCCAACTTTTAGCAATTTTTAGGTATTATTAGCACCATCTATAATCTAAAAAAGATTGGTCCATTTTTTAAGCAGATAACACAGCTATTTATTGACTAAAAAGATTATGACAATAGCTCACTTTAATTTAATCATTTTGTTTGTAACATTAGGGGAAAAACATGTCGGATAACCAAACTATTTATTACACATTAACGGATGAAGCTCCAGCCCTTGCCACCGCTTCCCTATTACCCATTATTCGAACATTCACCAAAACAGCGAATGTTGATGTAGAACTTACTGATATTTCATTAGCTACTCGTATTTTATCTACCTTTCCAGAAAAGCTAAAACCAGAACAAAAAGTTAAAGATGGCCTTAAATTTTTAGGAGATTTAACACTAAAAGAAGACGCTAACATTGTTAAATTACCTAATATTAGTGCATCTATTCCACAGTTAACAAACGCTATAAAAGAATTACAGGATCAAGGATACGATATTCCTTTTTATCCTGAGACGGCTAACACAGACGAAGATAAAGATATTATTGCTCGTTATTCAAAAATACTAGGCAGCGCCGTTAACCCTGTATTACGTCAAGGCAACTCTGACCGCCGTGCTCCAGCAGCCGTAAAAGGATTTGCTCGTAAACATCCACACTCAATGGGTAAATGGAGCAAAGCGTCTCAATCTCATGCTGACTATATGCGTGATGGTGATTTCTATTCTTCTGAGCAGTCTGTCACCATGGATTCCGCTCAAACGGTTAAAATCGAGTTCGTTGCTAAAGATGGTACTGTTGAAGAGAAAAAATCACTTCCCTTACTAGCAGGGGAAATATTAGACAGTATGAACATCAACTGTGCGAAACTTCGTGCCTTCTTTGAAGCCTCTCTACAAGAAGCAAAAGAAGACAACATCATGTGGTCTGTTCACTTAAAAGCCACCATGATGAAAGTATCTCACCCAATTGTATTTGGTCACGCAGTAACCGTTTTCTACAAAGATGTGTTCGAAAAATACAACGAATTATTTAAAAAAATCGGCGTAAACCCAAATAACGGTTTGGGAAGTGTATACGATAAAATCAAAACACTTCCAGAAGCGAAACAAGTAGAAATCAAACAAGCGATTGAAGACGTTTATGACACACGTCCAGAATTAGCAATGGTTGATTCAGACAAAGGCATCACTAACTTACATGTACCAAGTGATGTGATTGTCGATGCCTCTATGCCAGCAATGATTCGTGGTTCAGGTAAAATGTGGGGACGTGACGGAAAAGCACATGATACTAAAGCCGTTATTCCAGACAGAACGTATGCTCGTATTTACCAAGAAACGATCAACTTCTGTAAAACTAATGGCGCTTTTGACCCAACCACGATGGGTACTGTACCTAATGTTGGTTTAATGGCTCAAAAAGCACAAGAATACGGCTCTCACGATAAGACATTTGAAATGGCAGAAGCAGGCACAATGCGCATTGTTGATGCTCAAGGCAATGTCCTTATGCAGCATGCGGTAGAAGCGGGTGATATTTGGCGTGCTTGCCAAACTAAAGATGCACCTATTCGTGATTGGGTCAAACTCGGTGTTACTCGTGCTCGCCAATCAAACACGCCTGCAGTGTTTTGGTTAGAAGATGAGAGAGCTCATGATAGTGAGCTACGTAAAAAAGTAGAATTGTACTTAAAAGAGCATGATCTAAACGGCGTGGAGATTCACATCATGCCTTACAACGAAGCCATCCGTTTCTCTATGGAACGTATTATTAATGGTCAAGACACTATTTCAGTAACGGGTAATATTCTTCGTGATTACTTAACTGATTTGTTCCCAATTTTGGAACTAGGTACATCGGCTAAAATGCTGTCTATCGTTCCTATGTTAGCCGGTGGTGGTATGTACGAAACAGGTGCTGGCGGTTCGGCACCAAAACATGTACAGCAACTTATGCAAGAAAACCATTTACGTTGGGATTCTCTAGGAGAATTTCTTGCTGTGGCGGTTGCTTTGGAAGAGTTAGGCATCAAACACGGTAATGCAAAAGCGAAAATATTAGCGGCCGCTTTAGACAAAGCAACAGAAAAACTATTGGACACCAACAAGTCACCTTCTCGTAAATCAGGTGAGCTTGATAACCGTGGTAGCCATTTTTATCTAGCTTTGTATTGGGCGCAAGAAATGGCAGCACAAAAAGACGATACAGCTTTGGCAAGCACATTTTTGGTACTTGCGAAGAGCTTGGCTGATAATGAAGCAACTATTGTTGCCGAACTAAATTCGGTCCAAGGCAAAGATGCAGGCTTAGCAGGTTATTACCACATGAATCTAGAAGCTGTCTCTAAAGTTATGCGCCCAAGCACGACTTTAAATACAACACTGGAAACATTGGCTTAAGTAGTTAGTCTCAATAAAAGAATCGTATTACCCACGATTTTCGCAAAAAAACCCAAACAATGTTTGGGTTTTTTTATTTCCTATTGTGTTCAAGATTAGATAATTTATTCAATATCGCACTGTTCTTATAAGACAAGCGCAACAATAGTACGAAGATTTCAAATAGTAATAGAGAGCATCATTACCTATACCTCATTCACTCAACAAATCAGTTTGATCTATTAATAAAAAATACTTTATAGATCATTCTAATAAATGCTACATTTCTAACTTATCATTCTAAATAATAAAACAATGACGGAAGCTAATGAATACTAAATCATTACAACTATTTGCTCATTTAGCCAAATCATTACATTTTGGCCGCACGAGTGAAGCGTTCCATATGAGCCCTTCAACCTTAAGTCGTCATATAAAACAGGTCGAAGAAGAGATAGGTTATTTATTATTTAATCGAGACAATCGATCCGTACAGCTTACTATCGAAGGTGAGCATTTTTATCAATATGCCAAAGAGAATTTAGCTCAATGGCAACGTTTTCAACATTCTTTAAATCACAATAGTGAGCAACTCACTGGCAGTATTAGTCTTTATTGTTCCGTTACCGCAAGCTATAGTTTTTTATACGATATTTTAAGTGACTTTCGCGAGTTACACCCAAAAATTGAAATGAAGTTACATACTGGTGACCCGGCTCCTGCTCTTTCACGAGTCATGGATGGCCATGAAGATATTGCCATTGGTGCAAGGCCAAGTACGTTGCCCTCTAGTATGGCATTTAAACGTATTACTATTTCACCTTTGATTTTTATTGCGCCTAATGACCCTATTTCCAATATGTCTTTAGGGCTTACAACATCACAAAATAACCATGTTGATTGGCAAAAAATACCTATGATTTTATCCGAAGAAGGCATCGCCCGTACACGAGTCGATCAGTGGTTTAAACAGAAGCGAGTGAAGCCAGAAATATACGCTCAAGTATCAGGTAATGAAGCTATTGTCAGTATGGTATCGCTTGGTTTTGGTATTGGTGTTGTCCCTAAAATCGTAATAGATAACAGCCCTTTGATGAAAAAGGTACGTATTTTGGATGTGCAGCCAGAACTAGAAGCGTTTGATGTAGGATTATTTACTTTAAAGAAAAACCTTACCACTCCTATCGTTAAAGCTTTTTGGCAGCAAGTCTCTCAATAAAAGCTGCTCATCTATAATAGTCCGCAATATCTAAAAGTTAATGAATGATTCTTTCTTCCGCTGGCATAGAAACTGGAGCCTCAAATATTGTCGTGTCTGTCGACTCAATTGTATTAGCATTATTTTTCTGGAAAGTATTTGTATTTTCTTCATAACTAGTTTCTTCGCCAACTTGAACAATCATGGTTAAGGCACGAAAGCTCTCTTTACCATTGTCTTCTTCTACTTTAGCTTTTGCTCGAATGTAGTAACGCCCTGCTTCTGAGGCGATAATTACATAAGGAAATGACATAGAACCTTTTGATAAGCTTCGCTCTGTATTAATATTACCATCGACAATATATAGCCCTTCTGAGGCTGAAACAGATAACGTAATATTACCGCTGTTATATCGACTTTTAATATCAAGATCAATGGCATATTGTACACCTGCCGTCACTATGTTTACTTGGCTATTCACTAAATGAAGCGCGGCACCTTGCTTTTGATATTGTCGTTTATATTTTACATAATTATCGGCAATAACGACTTCGTCTCCGCTTAAGCTGCCTTGGCATGCCGTTACATTTATCAATGTAAAAATACTCAAACATAACATTAGAAAATATTTCATTAACTCCTCCTTTAAGATCCGGTTACGGTAACGTTAAAACACACTGATCCACCAGTACTACTATCTCCATCAATGTTTTTGTAGTCATATATTTCAAGTATATATTCATCAGCTAAAAGGGGCTGTCCCTGTATGTTTATCTGCGTAAGTGTTTTGTTTGAAGTACTACCAAAATAATGACTATCTAAATAAAGACTACTGTTTGGACTGGATTCTCCTGATGATATTTCGCCTCTAGAATAAATTACCGTAATTGTATGATTACCAGCAGAAGCAACATTTAAACGTAAAAACTGTCTAACGCCTAAACCATTGTGTTCTTGACTTGTATTATGACTACATACCTCAGTAATATTTCCATCGTCGGCGATCGTTTTGTAAATAGGCGTGTTTGCTACATAAACCCCAGTGTAACCTTGATGACTTTCTCCTGTTCCGTAGTTGTCAGCAATGGTATCAATCCCTAAAACACCACTGGATGTTTGTGCTGTCACTAGAGTATCGATATCCGTTGTTGATCCTGAGTTAAGAGTTTTAATGGTATTAATAAGAGAAAAAATACTGGTCAAACTTGCCTGATTTTTATAATCAGAACTTGTCATAGTTTCATAAATAGCGGAAAAACCCAGACTCACCACGTCATCGCCATCGTTCGCAGAGTCAAATATATCGTATAAAATCGATTGTACCGATCCCTCACTAAACCAACCAGGATTAGTATTGATGTTTTTATCGACGTCAAAGCCAAAACTAGTCGATTGCCTAAATCCATAGGAATCTTCATAGACCGAATCACCTGTTACCATGCCTGAAAAAGCGTTACCAAAACCTTCGCCTAAAGCAACGCGCATATCGAGTAAGTCTCCACCTCCATGAGATCCACCTATGCTGTCTGATCGAGATAAGTTGTCTTCAAAGTAGTGCCCCCACTCATGAACGACAACATGCTCATCAAACTCATCTGTATCACTATTTTCATCACCTAATATATAAAGGGTATCATTCGTATAATAGCTGGTACCTATTTCCCCTTTCGATTTATCACCGGAAGCAGTACTGTTATTAACACTCCAGAAGATATCCGCATCATCCATGTTTACGTCAGAATCAACAGCCACAATCGTCATCAATGATTTATAAACAGAATCCAAAATAGCAAAGGGTGCGGAACTTCGACTACTAGTGTAAGAGCTTCCGCCCCAACCTGTTTTCGCGGTTAAATCACGAGTTGAATTTGTTATGCCGGACGTAGTTAAGGAGCCATCCAAAACGTATAAACCGTTATTGCTGGTATTATCTTTAACTTCAAAATCCCAGATAGCCGCACCAGTACTCATTGTTTTTGCTTGCACACGGATTTTGACATCAGTATTTTGTTCTACATCAAAAGTATACGCCCCTGTGTCTGACGTATTACTTTCTGCTATAACACAGTTGCCATCACCTAACGCTTGAATGACAGCACCACGAACAGGAAGGGTTTGAATATTGCCATAATCTAAACCGTTACCAAACAAACTAGATAAAGGCACGCGCTCATACTGAACCGTGCCAGAAATAGACACAGTATTCCCGGCAGGAGCACATAAACTTAAGCTAATTGAACTAATACTTGAGGCAGCATTACTGTTTGGGGCTGTGCTACTACTTGAGGTGAAATTACTACTTGAGCCGGAGTTATTATCTGAACCTGAATCACTACCGCCACAACCAATTAAAAAACTGGTTGCTAACAATAATATTAAACTTTTTTTATTGGAAGAAAACGTATTAACTAACCTGTTTGGCACAAAAACCCTTTAAATATTGAACAATTTCATTATGGACAAACTAGATATGTAATTAAAAATAGCCCAAGTAATAATATTATTACTTGGGCTTTAATTCCTTTATTTTCTCTAGACGTGATCAGATACTTAACACTTTTTCTCCTCTCGCTAAACCAGATACGCCTGTTCTAACAACCTCTAGGATATTAACGGTACCTAATGCTTGTAAAAAACCATCTAATTTATCCGATGTGCCTGCTATTTGAATCGTGTAGATTGAAGATGTCATATCAACAATGCTGCCTCTAAATACATCAGCAGTGCGTTTAACTTCGTCACGTTGAATGCCTGTCGACCTCACTTTCACTAACATCAGCTCTCGTTCAATATGAGCGCCTTCTGTCAAGTCTACTAATTTAACAACATCGATTAGCTTATTGAGTTGTTTGGTAATTTGTTCAACCACTTGATCGGAACCAAACGTTGTTAACGTTAAACGCGATAATGTTGGGTCTTCTGTCGCGGCTACATTAAGTGACTCTATATTAAAGTTACGCTGTGAAAACAATCCAACAACACGTGACAAAGCACCCGACTCATTTTCCATTAACACTGAAATAATATGTCGCATTAGGTACGCTCCGTCTTGCTTAGTAACATGTCGCACATAGCACCACGCGGTACCAACATTGGATAAACATGTTCTTCTGGATCTACATGACAATTAATAAAGACCAACTGATCTTTCATAGCAAAAGCCTCTGCCATTTTTTCATCCAGTTCATCTTTGTGGTTAATCTCAACGTATTTATGACGGTAAGCTTCCATAAGGATCCCAAAATCAGGTAGAGAATCCATGTATGAACTAGAGTAACGGCCTTCGTAATTCATATCTTGCCATTGGCGAACCATACCTAAATAGCCATTATTTAAGCATAAAATTTTGACTGGTAAACCATATTGCAAACAAGTTGAAAGCTCTTGAATATTCATTTGAATACTGCCTTCCCCTGTAATACAAACAACTTCTTCTTGCGGGAAGTTCATCTTAACGCCCATTGCGGCAGGTAAACCAAACCCCATAGTGCCAAGACCACCAGAATTGATCCAACGGTTAGGCTTGTCAAATTTATAATATTGAGCAGCAAACATTTGATGTTGACCCACATCAGAAGCGACAAAAGCATCACCTTTCGTTGCACGCCAGCAAGCTTCAACGGCGGCTTGAGGTTTTATTTTTTCACTGGTTGTGTCATATCTTCCACCATGTACCTGACGCCACACGTCTATTTGTTGCCACCATTCAGATAAATCTGGAAGCGATTTTTTATCTACTTGATCAACAAGTTCTAACATTTCTTTCAGTATTTGTGAGACAGGACCAACAATGGGAATATCTGCTCGAATCGTTTTCGAAATAGCCGATGGATCAATATCGATATGAATGATTTTTGCTCCAGGACAGAATTTATCAGGGTCATTAGTGACTCTATCGTCAAAACGAGAACCGACTGCCAAAATCAAATCACTATTATGCATAACCATATTAGCTTCGTAGCTGCCATGCATACCCAACATACCTACTGATTGTTTATCAGTCCCCGGGTAACCACCTAACCCCATTAGCGTATTGGTAACTGGGAGATTCACTGATTTGGCTAATGTTACTAATAAATCTGACGCGCCTCCTAAAATAACACCACCACCCGCGTAGATAATGGGGCGCTTAGCGTTCATAACCAGATCCACGGCTTTTTTGATTTGACCACTGTGGCCTCGAGTCGGCGGCATATAAGAACGTATGGAAACAGACTCAGGATAGCTATACTCATATTTTTCATTAGGCACAGTCATATCTTTTGGTACATCAACGACCACTGGTCCTGGTCGACCTGTTGAAGCAATATGGTACGCTTTCTTCAATACACTAGGAATTTCAGAAGGATGTTTGATTGTGAAACTGTGCTTAACAATAGGTCGAGACACACCAATCATATCGGTTTCTTGGAAAGCATCTTCACCAATTAAGAAACTCATCACTTGACCACAAATAACGACCATGGGAATAGAGTCCATGTAGGCAGTCGCAATTCCTGTAATTGTATTAGTTGCCCCTGGGCCAGATGTTACTAATACTGTTCCAGGTTTTCCTGTTGCACGAGCATAACCATCCGCCATATGAGTAGCAGCTTGTTCATGTCGTACTAAAATATGTTTTACCGCTGTTTGACGATGCAGTGCATCATAAATATGCAATGCGGCTCCGCCTGGATATCCATAGATATATTCTACGCCTTCATCTTTGAGAAAGCGGGCGATCATTTCACCACCGGATAATAATTCCACCTTGTTACCCTCTAAAAATTTAAATTCATACTGAATGCTAATTATTACTCATAGTGTAACCGCATATGGCCAACAGATAAATGTTGTCTACCAAAGTTGATATGCTGCCATGCGGCTTTTTAAAAACAACACTATAAGCGCAAAGAACTCGCTGTTATTGCACAGCTCGCGTTATTTTCGCGAGGGAAAACGCGAGAGAGTAATTTAAACTCTCACACGTTGTGTTTATTTGTATGTCGTTACATACTATTTTGGATAGGCTGTTGGCCTATAATGTGGGCTTTTTTAGCTAAGATAGGTGCTAAAAACAGAACTGTAGTGTCCCAATCTAAGCTATTCTTTGTCAAGTACACTTTTTATAAATCACGGTAAAATACTCACTTTTTTACTACACTATTAAGTAAAAGCGACTTGCTCTAACGAATACTTCATGATGTCATAGACATAATTATTATTAAGGAGTCTCAGACAATGGCTAGCGAACTTAATCAACAACGCATTATTGATGAATTTTTACGCTGTTTCAGGAAGATGTTAATGGACCCAGAGTTATCGACCAATTTAACTCGAATAGCGAAAGAGCATTTAGACAAGCCTGATGCTTACCAACGTATCGCTGAAGAGGTGTCTCGACAGACTACGCTTAAAATACAAGAGGATCACACGGATGCAGACAAGTTATTTATTAACTTACTCATTGATGTCGTTAAAGGCGACTCTAACTTATATTAACTTTCATGTAGCCCTATTGTAGAGATAATCTCTTTATCTAATTTCTATCTACAACTTAGCTTTTTAAATACTTTACTGTAGCTCACCATTATGACCACACCTGTTCAACACTCATTATCTATCGATCAGTTAGCGAGTGTTGCTGATAAACTCAAACAATGGGCACTTGAATTAGGGTTTGCAGAGGCAAAAATCACTGGCACTGATTTCACAAAACATAAAGAAAAATACAAAGCATGGCTAGATAAGGATTACCATGCCAGTATGGATTATCTTGCAAACCATGGGGATATGCGTTTTCAACCCAATTTACTCCACCCAGGCACTCAACGCATTATTGCTTTACGAATGCACTATTTGCCACAATCAGTGGAAACCGTAAAACGCTTAAAAACTAAAGAAAAAGCCTATATTGCTCGTTATGCATTAGGTCGTGATTATCACAAACTCATTCGAAAACGTTTAACGCTATTAGCAAAAAAAATTGAAGCGGAAGTAGGTGAACATGGCTACCGCGCTTTTGTGGATAGCGCGCCTGTATTAGAAAGACAAATTGCTGAAGAAGCCGGCATGGGATGGATAGGCAAAAATACTTTATTGCTTACCCCAAAAGCAGGTAGCTGGTTCTTATTAGGAGAGATTTTTACTACTTTACCACTGCCCATTGACCCCCCTCCTCCTCCACAAAATAATCATTGTGGTAGCTGTACCGCTTGCCTTGATAAATGCCCAACGAACGCCTTTGTCGAACCATGGGTATTAGATGCTAGTAAATGTATTTCTTATTTAACCATTGAACATGATGGACCCATTCCTGTTGAATTGAGAAGCATGATGGGCAATCGCATCTTCGGCTGCGATGATTGCCAACTAGTCTGCCCTTGGACAAAATTTGCTAATTATACTAACGAGACAGATTTTCAACCTCGTCATAATCTAGACAATGAGGATTTAGTGACTTTGTTTTTATGGGATGAAGATACCTTTTTAAAAAATACAAAGGGTTCCCCTATTCGCCGTACTGGTTACGAAAATTGGCTACGAAATATTGCAATAGCACTAGGTAATGCACCATCAACAGAAGTGTTAATCAATGCGTTAACTAGTCGCTTAAATCATGATTCTGCTATTATCAAAGAGCATGTCACTTGGGCATTAGCACAACATGAAACCTTTGCACGATGTAGCGAGCAAAGGTCTCAACATAAATAACGGTTACTTTTTATTGCCAGCCATCCTAATAAGCCCTTCCTGTGCTGTCGAAGCGACTAGATGACCCGCTTGATTAAAAATTTGTCCTCTAACAAACCCTCTTGCAGAGCTTGCTGATGGACTGTCTGCTACATATAACAACCAATCGTCTAACTTAAAAGGGCGATGGAACCAAATGGCGTGATCAAGACTTGCAATATGAAGTTGTGGATGACCAATTGAAATACCATGAGGCATAAGTGTTGTTTCTAGAAAACCATAATCACTGACATAAGCAAGCATGGATTGATGTATAAATTGATCATCTGGTAAAGGCGCTACACTGCGAATCCACATATGCCTTCTGGCAATACCATACCTAGGCCGAAATGGGTTCTGATTTTCGATGATACGACATTCTATCGGTCTATCTGCTAGTAAAAGTGTTCTGACTTGTTTAGGAATCTCATTCTCATACGTCCGATATAGATTGAGTTCAGATTCAAACAGCTCAGGTCCGGGTACATTTGGCATGGCATCTTGGTGTTCCATACCTTCTTCAGTTTGTTGAAACGACACATTCATGACCAATATTTGTTTACCAAACTGCGAAGCAGTTACTCGTTTAACACTAAAGCTTCGACCATCTCGAATAGTTTCAATATCATAAGTGATAGGATGGTTTGCATCGCCTGGGCGTAAAAAGTAAGCATGTAGTGAGTGAGGATGACGATCAGAGAATTCTGGAGAAAAAACCTGTGTTGCCGCACTTAACGATTGAGCAATCACTTGCCCTCCAAATACTTTTGGAAAACCTAAATCCTTACTACGACCAATAAATTGAGTGTTAGAAAGGCGCTCAAGTCTCAAAAGATCAATTAATTCCTCAACGACTTTTTGCATTATTCTTCCTTATGATGTGTTTCAATTGAAACGAACTTATAATAAAAAAATTAATAACTTCCAGTTATTAATTGAACCAAAGTTATATTATTATCGCCTATAAAAAAATCACGATATACTTAACTTATCTAATCATGTGTTTTACACTTTTTTATTGATTAACCTTATGAGGTCTTTTTTGACAACACACTCTCTTGTTGATCCTTTTGGAAGACAGATCGATTATTTAAGAATATCCATCACTGACCGTTGTGACTTTCGGTGCACTTATTGTATGGACGAAGAAGTCACTTTTTTACCCAAAAATCAAATTCTCTCTTTAGAAGAAATCGCCCATACGGCCAAAACTTTTATAGAGATGGGAGTAAAGCGGATTCGTATTACCGGTGGTGAACCGTTAGTACGTAAAAATGTGCTTTGGTTACTAGAAACACTGGCAAAAACAAAAGGTTTAGATGAACTTACCATTACCACTAATGGTTCACAGCTAAAAAAACTAGGCCAATCCTTATATGACGTTGGTGTTTCTCGCCTAAATATTAGCCTTGATACACTAAAAGCCGAACAGTTTCATAAACTTACTCGACGAGATAAATTTGATCAAGTAATTGAAGGCATTGAAACCATTGCTAATATTCCATTCAAGAAAGCTAATAAAATCAATAGCGTCATTTTAAAACAATACAATGATGATGAAATTCTGGATCTCACAGAGTTCGCCTTTGCTAACAAAATGGACATCAGTTTCATTGAAGAAATGCCTCTTGGCATCATTACAGATCATGATAGATTGGCTACTTACATGTCCAGTGATGACGTTATTAAAACACTGTCCTCACACTATTCATTAAATAAAAGTAATAGCAAAACCGCTGGTCCAACGCAGTATTACAATGTTCTTGGTGAAAATAATCGTGTAGGTGTTATTTCACCTCACAGTCATAATTTTTGTTCTAGCTGTAATCGTGTACGCATGACCGTCGAAGGCCGTTTACTACTTTGTCTTGGTAATGAGCATTCTCTTGATTTAAAACCCTATATTCGATCTTGCAATGAAGACGGTCTTACTCTTAGAGATGCTATCATCAAAGCCTTAGCCTTAAAGCCAGAACAACATCATTTTGATTTAGAAGGCAAACCCCAAATACTACGCTTTATGAGTGCAACTGGTGGTTAAAGGATATTCAAAACATAGCAAGGATAAAAAATGAGCAAAAAAAATACGCCCTTTAGGCCACTAAACATTTCTGTTTTAACCGTTTCTGACACACGCAGTATTGAAGAAGATACCTCTGGTGCAGCACTAATAGAATTACTCACTTCTGCTGGGCACAGCTTAATAGACCGCCAGCTAACAAGAGATGATATTTACGATATGCGTGCTGTAGTATCAAATTGGATAGCCAGTAAAAATATACACGTTGTACTGATTACAGGCGGAACAGGATTCCACTCTCGAGACAGCACTCCAGAAGCAATGTTTCCTTTATTTGATAAACAGGTGGAGGGCTTTGGCGAATTATTCAGACAAGTTTCTTATGAAGAGATAGGCACTTCTACCATTCAATCCCGTGCTGTTGCAGGACTAGCAAATAAAACCTTAATCTTTTGTTTACCAGGATCGACTGGAGCATGTCGCACCGCATGGAAGAAAATCATTGCCGAGCAATTAGATTCAACCACACAACCCTGTAATTTTGTTGAAATGCTACTTGGACCTTTATGAGGTTTATAACGTTTTAATGTATTGAGTAGCATAAGAAAGGAAAAGCTCGGCATGTGCAAATACATTAATCATATGAATGCCCCCATCCATAGCTAAATCTAAATAACCTTTGATAAAAATAAAGGAATGTGATGAATAAATCTTCTTTAATCTCATTTATTGACGCTCTAAAACACATTGAAGCACACAGCAAATGTCTAGTTAACACTGAAGAGATAAACTTATCCGACGCTTTATATAGAATACTAGCCATTGATATTACCGCTCCCATAAACGTCCCGCCCGCCGCCAACAGTGCAATGGATGGCTATGCCTTAAGACATGCTGAGTGGCTGCCAGACAAGAAATTCCCTATTAGCCAACGTATTGCCGCTGGCACTGTGCCCACACCATTAGAAGAGAATACTTGCGCTCGTATCTTTACAGGGGCTGAAATTCCTCAAGGAACAAACATTGTTGTAATGCAAGAAAATGCCATCGTAGCAAATCAAAGCGTTTCTTTTCCTGATCAACCAAAATTGCATGAAAATATACGCCCCAAAGGCCAAGACATAACGCAAGGCGTTTTAATCTTTCAAAAAGGGAAACAGTTACAGGCTCAGCATATTGGTATGTTGGCTAACTTAGGTATAAACAGATTAAAGGTATTCAAGCGGCTTAAGGTCGGTGTATTAACAACAGGCACTGAACTTATTCATGCTGGGGCGAGCTTACAAAAAGGACAAATTTATAATAGTAATGGCCCAATGTTAAACGCCTTAATTACACAACTTGGTCATGATGTTAACAGTTATCAACATGTGCCAGATGACCCAACTCTAACAGAACAAACTTTACTGGAAATGTCCAAAGTATCTGATGTTATCATTTCTTCTGGCGGAGTATCGGTTGGTGAAGAAGATTATGTTAAAAGCGTTATCGAAAAGAATGGTCATTTATCACTTTGGAAAGTCGCTATAAAACCAGGTAAACCTTTAATACACGGGAATGTATTTAATACCGTGTTCTTAGGACTTCCTGGTAATCCCAGCTCTACTCTTGTCACTTTTCATTGGTTTGCAAGACTTGTCTTATCTATTTGCGCCGGCAAAACGGTAGAATTCCCTAAAGGTTTCGCCGTTGCAGCTGGATTCGCTAGAGACAGAGCAATTACTCGAGATGAATTTTTGCGAGTGACAATAGAAAACAATTTTGCTGTGGCTCACTCTCAACAAAGCTCTGGGGCTTTGAATGCGGCCTGTCAATCTGATGGTTATTTACACATTCCTGCAGGAGAAAAAATAGTAATAGATAAATTATTTACCTATTACCCTTTTAGTAGCTTTTAATGTCTAAACTGCCCCGCCCTAAAATAGGTTTACGATATATCATTCGCAGTAAAAGCATTTCGAATGATGCCACGTAACCACTGATGGCCAAGGTCAAATTGATATCTTTCATGCCAAACCATAGAGTAATCGAAACTACTCGTTTCAAACGGCAAATCATGGGCTTTTAAATTTGAACAATTGGTTGCAATTTCTGCCGTAAATAAACGAGGGACTGTTAATAATAAGTTACTGTTTGATACCACTTTTACGGCCGGTACAAAGTTGGGTAATATAATAGACACCGCTCGTTTATGGCCCATTTTATCTAACACTTTATCAACTGCTGCACGTTCGCTGGTCCCTAATACCACTTGTGCATGGTTAAGATTTAAATACGTTTGTAATGTTAACCCATCTTGTAAGTCAGGATGATCTGCTCGTGCAAGACACACCATTTCATCTGTACCAAGGCGTACCGCTCTAATACTATTAGGCGGCTCTTTAGAGATAACGGCAATAGCAACATCGATATTGCTAACATCTAGTTCAAACGTTGTTTCCTCTCGCCAATGTTTTACTTCTAATACAGCGTTTGGAGCTTGATGATAAAAGTCATCTAATATTTTCGGAAGCACCGTGAGTGTCCCAAAGTCTGTTGTAGATAAAACAAATCGTCGTTGAGACACTTCTGGATTAAATTGTGGTGGTTGAACTAAACTTTCTAGACCTTTTAAGATATCAACTAAGTAAGGTGCAATACTTTCAGTTCGAGCGGTTGCAGACAGCCCATAAGATGTACGAATAAATAGAGGATCATTGAAAGTCGTTCTCAGTCTAGCAAGAGAACGACTAACCGCTGGTTGACTCACATTAAGCCTTTGTGCCGCTTTTGTGACATTCAACTCTTCAATTAATACTTGTAATACGTACAGTAAATTCAGATCTATTTCTGCTAATTTAATTTCTTGCAAAGAGATGGTCTCCATAATGCTGTTGGCTAGTCATATTAGATTATACTTATATATGGAAATCTACATCATTACTCATTGATAATTAAAGAGATATTTTAGATATTTGCGTGGAACTCATCCCTAAAAGGTAGAGCACAGCATCTAATCCAAGTTGATTAATGGGGTGAGGCGCCTGCTCTCGAACCATCGGTTTAGCGTGTAATGCAACACCTAAACTGGCTGTATTCAACATAAGTAAATCATTGGCACCATCACCGCACGCAACACTCTGATTAAAACTAATATTATTATCTTGCAGCATACGTTCTAGTAATTGTTTTTTTCTTGTTGCGTCTACGATCTTACCTAGATGTTTTCCTGTTAACTTCCCATTTTCAACCTCTAAAACATTAGCATGCACTTCGCTAAACTTAAAACGTTCTTTAATTTTTTCAGCAAAAAAAGTAAAACCACCTGATAATATCGCAGTATGCCAATGGAAGTGGTTCAATACAGACATAAGACGTTCAATACCATCCATATACTCAATACGTGCAAATACATTATCCATTCTATTGCTGCTAACACCCTCAAGTAACGAAAGTCTTTGAGTGAAACTCTCAGTAAAATCAATCTCGCCGCGCATGGTTCTGGCTGTTATAGACGCCACTTTTTGACCTATTCCAGCTTCAATTGCTAACTCATCGATCACCTCTGCTTTTATTAATGTAGAGTCCATATCAAAAACAGCAAGTCCAGGACTATAAATATCCAACTTCTGATTTTGATAGACATAATCGACATTATCCTTATCGGAACGTATCAGTAACATTTTACGAATTTCAGATTCATCTGTAATAGCAAAAGGTCGAGATAATTCCCAGCGCTCTACCGTGAAGAGATCTAATTCATTGGTTAACACTGTGCGTGTTATTGTTATGTGATAGGAAGATAACCAGTTTTCCAGAGATGAAGTATGAGATGTTGTCAGTGCACCAATTAGCGTTATGCTTGCAGACATGAAGATTCCTAAAATAACAGAAAATTATTATAAAGTTGTACATATTGTATTGTTTGAAAAGCACTAAGATATCACAAAAAAAACATAAGCAATTGGACTATAAGAACAATTTATAAAGCCAATAAAAAAAGAAAAATAAAATAATTGTAATCAGGTGTATACTTTAATTTAGAAAGCGACAAAAAAGCGTCTTGCTTTTCTGCTTACATCACAAAGACGTATCATAAAATTCTTATTCAAAAGCTTAGTAAATGTCTTTGTTATTTTATAGTTAGACGCTAAAAATACTTACTAAGGTGGAGGGTATGTTCTGACCTTCCTTAACAATAGCTTAATGGATTGTTAATTTTCTAATGAATACCCAATCAAAGTTAAAAAAAATATTAGAGTTTTCACAAACTAACTTAACAGCAACATCAATTATTCTTATTACTGTTTTAAATCTAATGGTGATAACTATTATTTTATTTTGGTACACCATCACCAATACTCTAGAGGGTTATTTGTCGCAACAAACAGAAGTACTAGGCAATAGTTTAGCCACACAAGCTTCCTTTAATGCGACACAATCAATACTTACAAATGACTTATTAAGCTTAAACGTCCTCCTAAACCGCCTTGTGATAGACCAAAACATTCTCAGTGCCCACGTATACAACAAGGAAGATGAATTGCTGGCTGAAGCATCTAGCAGATTGTCTAATGGGATTGAAATTAAGGCTAATGAGAACCAAAAAATATTTAGTTCTGTAATCAAGTTTCGCCAAGAAAATGTTGGTCATGTTATCATTACTTTAGACCGAACACTCGCCCAAGATGCACTATCAAAACTCAGCAATTTATTAATCAGTGTGGGCGTTTTTATTATTGCCATTAGCCTCATACTGGTTTTTTTAGTGACTAGATTATTATTCACTCCTATCAATAGTATTAATGGTGTACTAACAGCACTAAACAAAGGCTACAAAGACGTTAAGCTAACAGGTAGTTTTTATAGAGAAAGCGAGCGATTACAAAGAACGATTCAAAAACTAAATTGGAAAGAAGTTAATGAGCCTGAGCCAGAAACAGCAGAATTTCAAAATATTGATGTACTGCAAAAACCTCAAATTGAATTTAATTTTGATCAATTTTTTGAAGCCGATAAGAAAAGAAATTGCATGCTGTTTATCGAGTTGGAAAACATGGATAAATGGCAAGAGAACTATACACCTTTACAAATAGCTAATTTATTCACACCTGTTTATAGAGCCATGTTCCAAGCAAGCAAAGCTTATTTGGGACATGTACACCAATATGACGACAGTTCAGCGGTTATTTTGTTCAATGCCAATGATTGTGACGATCAACTCTATATTAATGCTGTTTGCACTGCTCAGCTTTTTAAGGGACTCATAGATAAGCTTATGCAGTCAGGTATTTATGCTGATACACCTGAGGTTGAATATAAAATCTGTATTGACCAAGGCATCCCAGAAGCAAGAGATAAAATAAAAACAGATGAGTTTCATCACGCGGTGAAAAAAGTCAAAACACTTATCAATCCGCTTGAAGCAAAATCGCTGATACTTACTGAAGACATATTCACCTTACCCGAAATGCAAAATAAGGTATTCACTAGCTTACCTGATATTTTTATAGATAAAGACGGCAATGAGGTTCTGAGTTATTGCATCAGATATTTGTCAAAAAGCCTCGCGGAAAAAGTGAATTCTCAGATACAGAAAATCACGGCATAATAAGTTTATAGTTATAACGATCATAAAAAAGCCAACTATTAAAATGGGGAGCATATATAGTTGGCTTTTATGTTTGAACTAAGTAGAAACACTCTAATTAGTCATGCAATTGAATCACATCGTCCAAAGACAATCCTTGTTTTTCCATCATCAACTTTAATTTATGCAAGCCTTCTACTTGAATCTGTCTAACTCTTTCACGGGTTAAACCTATTTCAGCACCCACATTTTCTAATGTACTCGATTCATAACCACGTAAGCCAAAACGTCGAGT
>Ga0308007_10000384_pt1 | contig 20251 bp, 7 predicted proteins | sample Neamet71_FD_203152 | JGI IMG/M metagenome (GOLD analysis project Ga0308007, IMG submission 203152) | Marine microbial communities from water near the shore, Antarctic Ocean - #71 | ecosystem: Environmental > Aquatic > Marine > Unclassified | place: Southern Ocean | collected 2014-06-07
CCGTATCGGCTGCGGCCACCTGGCGGGCGGCATTGCCGTGGATCGACAGATACGGCTCCGGCGTGGTGCGTGGAGCGACGTATAATGTGCCTGGTTCGGTTAGTATATTCGGACCTGCTCGTTCCCATGATTGAGCGGAAAGGAGCTCCGTCTGGGACATATGGTCGGCATAAGTCTCGCTTAAATATGTGGGTATTATGTGTGAATTGGGTCCATTTAATGGCCACCATAATTCATTAAACTCTTCACTTAAATTATAAGTTGAGGTCACCCCGTTGGAATTTCCCCCGGTATATAAACCGGATGAATCATTTATTTTGTTTGTATTACCACAAAATCCTGTTGGGGATATAAATTTTAGATTATTTTCAAAATTATTTTTAAGATTTATTCGGTTTATTTTCCACGCCGCCTTCGCGTCACGTTTAAACGACGATATTGCGTTGCCGAATACCCAATTGTTCGGTAAAACAAAATCACCTGGATCATCGTCGCTTAAAAATCTATATCCAGACGCTCCCTGCATACCACCCCACGATTTTGCGCATATCACACTTTCAAAGTAATGAATTTTGTAGGCTTGATTATCCGTAGTTTTTGAGACGACTAAGTCTTGCGGTGAAGTGTAATCGGGATATATAACTGGGTCACCCCCGACATCCGCAACGAGATCTGTTTGATTAATTGAATAATACCATGCGTTTAATATGTCTATATTAAGATTGTAGCAGAAGTTTGGATCTCCATCCAATTTTGTATCTTTTAAATGTATAGGCGTGGAAGGATCCCCCACCAACAACTCGCCCCCCGCAAGACTATCTATTATATCCCCCGCCGGACCTTCATTCTTCTGACTACTCCACGCTGAGGAAGAGCCGCCGGTTTTTTCCCATGGTAAACTCCCCGCAGTTTCTCTCATATCTATCCCTCCCCCACAAGCCAGATAACTCTGAGCTCTTATAATCGGCCAAGGAAGAATTTCTTTCATTTCATTTTCATATTCTGCTGTTTGGCGATCACCTTTTGCGGGAGCGTCTCCATATTCTGGTTTAGTATAATTACAACCATTGCCGTTAGAATTAAAGTTTTGTGATAAAGATCCCGTACTTGTTGCGTCCATGCTATGTATATCATTTACGAAGCATCTTGTCGATATACAATTAAAATTACCATTGGTGGGTGATGACATTGAATTTAAATATAGACCGGATGCGGAATTAATAGTATTTAAATTACTTTCTTTATTCAATGGGATCATTTTTTTTTGTTCACCCTGTTGCCATTGATCGTCGCCGGGACATATTTGAGGGGCTTTAATAGTGTTTATGGTATAGTTATTCGTGCCCACCGGTGGGTCCGGACCGGTAACCCATTTATAATTCGGGGTAGTTAGTCTATCTAGTTGAATATCTTCCCAACCCCATTCACTGCTAAAAATTTTCCCAGGACTAGTTATAAACTGTGATCTACTTATCGTTTCGGGGTATCTCCCAGCGGACTGGGTTTTTACCTCACCGTCCTCGCCGACAGGCTTGGATCCAGCCAAAATGCCAAATTGTTGGTAACCATATAAATACGGTGATGCCATTTTTTCGGCCGCTTGTTTTAAGTTACCATCTAGGAAGTTTTCATCTAATTTATTATAGCTACACGATAATAAATTAGAACTATCATCCCATTGACTATAACAAAATGATGGTAGATACCCCCCCTTAACATACTGATTAAACTCTTCTCCACTATCGGTATATTTAGAAAGTGAATAATATGGATAATTATTTTTAAAACTTTTAATAGTATCCCCCATGTAATCCTTACCCGAAATATCCATAAATTCTTCTGGTTTATCGTTTGGAAGGGTCTCGTTCCCACGATAAAACAGTCTATTGCATTTCCTTGCAAGTGAATTTTTTATTTCATCTCGGATAGGTGAGGAATCCGATTGTATTTCTGCGACCCAACCGCACTCATTAAAATCATCCACCCATTTTAAAGAATTATCATCGTGACCGATAATATTCCCCCTAACCAATAGAGAAGTGTTTGTTTCTTGGTCAATATTGATTTGTATGGGCGGCTCCGAGGGATCCCATATACCCGATTTATCAAAATCTCTCGCCCAGAATGATATATTTGAAGGACCAGCATCTATGCCTGTAATTATGTGCGGTGTTGGTATATTTAAACTATCGGGTACCTCGGTCGTATCTATGGTTCCAATGTCCTCAATATTAATAGCTCCATCTTGTATCTTCGTGTCATCGCTCTCACCGCCTAGCGTGATTAGTTTAGGAATGAGAGGAATACTTTGGGGGTTGCGAAGAGAGATATGTCCGCTCAAAATATCATAGTCGGCCGAAGATTTTAATTCATTCCATTCATTATAATCGGTGTCATCCAATTGTAGGTCATATAATTCACTTAGATCATCTCCCACAATATCTGTTATATCTTTATTCCTCGTCGCTGGGTCCATATTAAGAAACCAGAAATCGGTTATTTTATCGAAAAAATTATCCGTAATGTCGGTCGGAGAATCTTGCATCATATTTAGATCTAATCTAATTAGATTATTTGCGACTAGGGGGCCGGTGGTATAACCCCCGGGAGGAGATTTGTATACTCGACCCGCTATCGGGTAAAACGGCGAGTACATTTCTTTAAATAATTCTCGGATTGTTTGTCCATTTTCTCCTACTTCTTTCATTTTTATTACTCCATTATCGGAAATAACTCTGATCTGATTCATTGATAATTGATACTTATTTAGATCTTCGATGGTGAATGTATCTGTATCTGTGGGTGATATTTCTCTATAAATCCAGCAATAAATATTACCAGAAAATTTATGAAGATATAAATATTTATCATAGAAAGTGTTATTTGTTTTATTATACTTTCTATAAACATTATTCCCATTAATCTTTTGGTCTTGTTTTACAACGATATCTCCGTTGTTTGTGAAATTGTAAGAATCGTCCATTATATCAGAAATATCGAATTCCCCGGATTGATTACTGTAATCCTGAATCCTATTATATAAGCTTTTCGCTTCTTCGTTACTCAATCCCTCAACTTCCGAATTTAAAAAATCAGAAATCCGATCGGAGCTTTGATCTAAATAATTTCTAAATTTGTTGGGTATATCAGAACCATCTTGGGCTGCCAGAGTTATAGAGGGATCATAATCATTATCGATCAATCTTCTCAAAAAATCGTCACTCCTGGGATTTATTTCACCCATGCAATAACCATTCTCTTTACCCGTGGCTCGCATACCTGACGCTAAGTCCGAAGCCTGTTCTGGTGTGTATCCCCCTCCCCCCGGCGCAACCCATCCAACCGAATCGTAATTCGGAAACCAGTAATGATTATTAGATAGACATTCATCCTCGGTTAAATAATATGAAGTTATATCTATATGATTTTCACAAGGAGCCCCCGTAAGGGTGGGTGGTGTGCTTGGTTTGGAATCCGCAAACTTCTTTGAGGTATACGCACTTGCAGCCTTATTGGCTTCATAACACCTATCCATTAAAGTTTCCGGGTCTGATGAACAATAATAATTATAATCGGGTTTCATAAAAATATCATTATAATAGTATCCACCAGCTTCTGCGGGATCGTTTGATAAAGAAGTTAATATTGGATTAGCCGGCGGGGGACTTATATTTTCAAGACTTTTCTGTTTGACAAATGTTTCGGCATCATATTGGAGTGGTAGTGTCAATCGTACCTTTTCAGTCATCGAAGTTTCTCTTAATACGGATGTTTGATTTGCATCAATTATTCCTTTTGAATTAAAAGCCGGATCATCTATTGGAATGATACATTGTGCTATTTCGCACTTACGCTCACCTTCATTATAAAGATATTTATTTTTACAAACCGATATATCTTGATCCGGTAATATGCCCGTTATAAAGTTATCCGCTCCCTCATATTCTCTACCTAAGATAGAATCTACCTCCGCGGGCGTATCTGCCGAATCCGGTAAATTAATAAAACCACATTCTTGATCGTGTTCTGCTCTAAGGTGATTTTCTTTATTAGGCGAAGATCTGGGGCATTTGTCGCAATAGAAAATATTTTCATTAGGGAGAGTTTGTTTTAAAATATACCCCGGTCGACAGATACGAGATGTGGGATTTGTATCATATGAAATACCATTTTTTTTAAAATTTAGAAATGTTGTGTTACTTTCCAGATTTGTATTGGATATATTACTAAAATCGAAGACCATTCGATCTATGTCGCTGTTTGTATTCCCCCTTTTCATATTTCCGTTATTACAATTCATAACACTTCTCAAATGGTCAAAATCAATATCATCCAATTGAAGTTGTATATCATCGTAATGAGCGGGTTCGTAATATCCGCCGTAATCATTACTATCCGTATTGCATTCTTCGTATAGATCCATTGAATTATCATTCCCATTACTATAATCTCCAATCGTTATATCACCATTTTTGTATTTACTATATCCCGGGAAACCTGTATTAAGATAACCCGCATTTCTAATTTTCTTACACGCAGCCCTCTCGTATGATTTGCATGTATCCTGCCAATAACAATAACCCATAGAGGCACAATCGGATTTCTGCTTACCTTCACATAGTTGTTTATCCTCGGATGAAAGAGGTGGATTAATTGGTACATATCCCATGGGACTATCGACCGATATCCCGTCGCAATAAGAATAGTCTCCGAGATCGCCGAGCAAGGGTCTTTCTATAATGGTGAAACTACTTTTATCTTTATTTTCGGGACACATCATGAACCGATCGTATGTATCATGGTCCTCCATCTTCTGATTACTGTCATAATAATCCGCCTGAGTACATTTTTCCGGAAGTATCTCTTTATTAGTGGGCCACGGCGAAGTCACAGAATTAATAAAATCACTTCTTACAAAAGTATCACCTATTTTATATTTTGCCATGGCGACATCGCACCCCGTTAATATACCGGGGGAGCTAGCGCAATCCATCATTCCCCCACGTGAACGTAGGGGGTAGTCTCCGTGGCTCGAGGCCCCCGTTTTATCAACTGTTTGCACATGAACGGGTTGGAGATCATCAAGGCCATTTCCGAGATTTATATTTAAATTATATGCCCTGGTATTTACTAAGGGATCTACTGAATTACAAGTATCATTCGACCATATACAGGGTGAGGCGCACGAATTAGATGTATCATAATTTTCACAGGAAAATTTATTTAGATTTGGATTATTTGCATCATATTCTAAACTTGAGTCATAGCAAATATCAAACGGGTTGGCGTTGAATGATTCGCTTGTTATATTATATTCGCTATTGACTTCTATATTCAAAGCTTCCTTCGATAAAAATCTAAAATTATCAACTGGACTAGATTCAACATATTCTAGCGGGTGACAAGTTGGATTAGAAGAGAATTTACCATTTTCATAAGTATATGTATTTAATGGCTGAGATAAACTATCTTCGGAATATATCATATTCAAATAATAATTATCATATAAGGATTCCGGTGAGAGAGATGCTATCGCCGAATGATCTGATTCTATCATTGAGAATGTATTTAATTCATTCTCATTTACACAACACTTATCTCGTAAATCTATAATATTATCACTGTTGAAGGAAGAAATAAGTGGTTTATTTGTAAGAAATCCAAGTGCGTCACCATCGCATGGCTCTTCCCCGGGAAAAACCGAATCAAGGTATTTTTGACAAGTTTTTTGACACAAAGGTAAATTAATTGATTTATTGCCATCATCGGTCATAAAGAGTTGACCATCTAAAATAGTTTGAGGCGTATTAATTGATTGTGTGCCGGGAGGAGAAGTATAGGGGGGGCCTTGTAATATTGTTGGAATTTCTGTGTTTACTGTTTCTTTTTTTCTCGTAAATATATCATCTATGATTGTCTTTATTTCTTCTGATCCTCTATTCGACTCACAATAGTTGTTTAGATTATATATATCACCATGTGTTCGTTGTTTACAACAAAAATTATCGAGGGCGTTCTTGGTTATATTTGGATCAAAAACAACACCGGCGGATTCAGTCGTATGTGCTAACCCGACTTCCCCACATTTTACTGCTTCACACGTATTGTGCGCTGGACATACTGAGGAACAATGACTATAATTATTACATGATATTTGCTTTCCCCCGATAGTGGCAATAGGATTTCCAGTTTTTCTCAACTCATAATTATAATACTCGTAACAATTTTCAATTTTTTGGCATCCGTCCCACGTGTATTCAAACTGATATGTTAAAGGATTATATTCATCCTTGATTGATATTGATTGGTCTATCTTGGCAACATATTGAGGCGAGGAACATTCTATAAACTGATTGTCTTCGTCTAAATATTCATTGATGCCCTCATCAAAATATTCATTGTTGTATTGCCATTCATTTTTGATAAAATAACCAGGCGCAGCCATAGAAATCGGCGGAAGACTAACATCATCATCATCACCTTTACATTCGTATGGTAAAAGTATACCGGTATAGTCGCTGTCCACACCGCATTGAGGGCTTGCTCCAAAATTATACTTTTTTATAAGCTTTTTATTTTGATCTTTACATTTAAAAATATTTGGAAAGTCTAATTCATCTGAACTGTCATCCTTAAAATTTAAAATACTCCAATTCATATCAATATTCTTTTCATTCGATTTGTACAACTGATAATCGGGACTTGACAAACGTGTATTAAATTGTGGTGGATTATTATTGTCTTTATAAACTATATCACTTATAAAACCCGGTTTACAAAAATAATCCCACGTTTTATTATCATCTGTTAAATTATCCGTAATTATATTGTCTGGACCACACGATATTTTAAATAAATCACTATGAGTCGTCTCCCGTGTCGCGTCATCGTACATAGAATAGTCAATATTATTGCCTTGGCCTATAATCGAAATATTAGACGGGAGAATCTCTATCGGATTAGTTGATTTAAACTCAACAAATTCCGGATACAATGGATAGTTATCCGCTATGTGAGAACTAAAATATAATGGAGACTTTAAATCTAATATATCAGAATATTCGGTGAAGAAATTATTTAATTGCGAAACATCGCATTTTTTATCTCCGATAATATTATCCAGCCCTTGATTAATTATATTTGAACATAATGGATTACTTGAATCCTCATCCTTATCATATATAGGATATTTATCCCCATCCAGCGGGGCGGTCGTAGATCTATCGGGGTTAATCCACGTAGATTGTACCCCAGGCATTGTCTTATTACATTTACAAAAATATTCGTGTTCTAAGCAACCGTCACAATTATCGGTATTACTAATATCATTATGCATTTCGTCTCTCGAAACACAGGAAGCCGTTGTCCCACATTCGTCAGAACCGGGTGAACTACAAGGGTAACAAATATCATACGAACAAGTGGTTATTTTATCAGGATAATGATATTCGCATTTATCCGGAAAGCATATGGAATGTCTAGTTTCGTTGTCCGATGGGGATGTAGTCACCCCCGTCGGTGTGTCCGCTAATGGATTATTAATTCCCCCCATTCCCACAGCTATCCCGCCCCCCGCTAATAATAATAATAATAATAAACCTGTACCGATCACCCATCGCCTCTCATATATCCACGACGACATATCCGCGCGTTCTGAGCCAGCCCCCGTGCCCTGACCCCGGGGAAGATTATTTTTAAATTCATTCTCTGACATAATTAATATTATTAATATAATAAATTTGATATTCTAATTTTAATTCCAATAAATAAATTATGAAAACTGTCATTGTTGTTGAATCACCTGCAAAAGCTAAAAAAATTCAAAAATTTTTCAAAGATGATACATTAGTCACCTCTTCTTTCGGTCATATTTATGATTTACCCCGGGGGGATATTTCGATTGATATTAAAAACAATTTCAAACCGAATTATCAACCCATTGATGGCAAGCTAAAAATTATTAAATCTCTTAAAGATCTTTCAAATCATAAAATTCTATTAGCGGCGGATGATGACAGGGAAGGCGACGCTATCGCGTGGCATTGTGGTAAAGTAATGAAACTTAAAATAAAAGATAAGAATCGAATTATTTTCAGGGAAGTTTCTGAGAAAGCAATTCGTAAGGCGATTGAAAATGTTCATACCTTAGATATGAATTCGGTGAATGCTCAACAGGGTAGAAGAATTATTGACCGTCTTGTTGGTTATTCTTTGTCGCCCTGTTTATGGAGGAATATACAAACTAAAAAAAACGGATTATCGGCTGGGAGAGTCCAATCTACTCTCTTATCTATTCTGAAAGATCACGAAAATAAAGTAGAAAACCATGAATCGGAATATAGTTATGATTTTAGAGGATCTTTTAACTTTGATCAAAAACAAACAGAATGTGAATTATTATTTGAAATAGAAGAAATAGACCCCATAGAAATAATGAAACTCTTAATAAAAGATAGAAAATACAAAATCATAACTTCTAATGTTTCCGAAGAAAAGAAATATCCTGGGAGTCCCTTAATTACTTCTTCTTTACAACAGAGTGCTCAGAATGAATTGGGTTTCCCAGTGAAAATGACAATGGACATAGCTCAAAAACTATTCGAGAATGGAAAAATTACTTATATGAGAACAGATTCAACATTTATTTCTCCCGATTTTCAAAAAACAATTCAACAAAAAGTTGAGAAAGATTATTCTCCCTGTTATTATCATAAATTTAATGCGAAAACAAAGAAAGTAAAGGGGGCACAAGAAGCCCATGAGTGTGTTAGACCCACTGATATCAATCATAATTTAAATGAAAAATGGCTTGAAACCGAAATTAAATTATACAATCTCATTAAAAAGAGAACAATTATTTCTCATATGAAACCTGCTCTTTATAGTGTTTTAACAATTGATCTTTGTAATAAGAATTTAGAACCCATAGGAATATTTAGAGGAAAATATAAATCTTTGAAGTTTGAAGGATATCTTATTTATTCGAATCCAGATATTAAGGTGGAATCAGAGATAAAGATACCAAAAGATACTCCCTTTATCTTAGAAGAAAGTATTTGCAGGGATCAAGAATCTTCACCTCCTCAGTATTATAATGAATCCGCAATCGTTAAAAAATTAGAATCGTCTGGTATTGGGAGACCCTCTACTTATGCTTCAATTATTTCAACATTATATAATCGTAGTTATACGATTTTAACAAATATTCCGGAAAAAGAAAAACAAATTGATATTGTTAAACTTGATAAAAAAGATAAAATTACTGAGGAAAAAGAAATAAAAAAGATTTCTCAACAAAAGAATAGAATTTTGTTAACAGATTTAGGAAAAGATGTCTTGGATTATTTGTTAAAAAACTTCTCGGCTATAATTAATATTGAATTTACTTCCCAAGTAGAAGAAGATTTAGACAAAGTAGCTGGGGGGGAAATAGATTGGATAGAAGTTGTTAGGAAGGTATATAATTCATTTTACAAAGACGTTCAAATTCAAATGAAAGTCAAGGTAGATAAACCTGCGATAAAAAATAAAATAGAAGACATTCTATTAGGAGACTATAAGGGTTCGGAAGTAATTATCAAGGAGGGGAAATATGGCCCTTACTTAAATTACAATAATAAGAATACAAATCTTAAATATATCTTAGAGAAGAAGAAAAAGAATAAAAAGTCGTTAGAAATAGAAGATCTTATTGAATTAATTGATTACCCGATGAAATTAGGAAAACATAATAATAAAGAAGTAACTATTCATATAGGACCCCATGGGAAATATATGAAATATAATGGTAAGAATAAGGGAATACCTCAAAAAGATAACTATAAGTTAGAAGATCTTATAAGATTATTATAAAAACCGACCTCCGAATACAATTAATGGTTGCGTCTCCTGTATCTCTTGCACCCCCTGCATCTCTTGAATATTATTTTGATTATTATTTTCTATCTCCTTTTCTAAATTTTTTATTCTAGAAGATCTTTCTTTTTTAAGTTCTTGTAAATAATTTTTCTTTTGAATAGTTGATATATTCTTATTATAAAAATAACTAATCAGAATAGCGAATATTAATAAGATTATGATTAACCATTTATTATATCGGTTCAATTTTTTTCCTTTTTTCCCTTTTGATTTTTTAGGTAACCCACCACCCCTTTGTCCCCCGGATAACACCCCCTCAGAGCCTTCTGCTTCATCATGCCCCGGACTGAGGTCTGGGATCGCTCCCGGATCCGTTTTGTTGGCCTGGTTGAAAAGCGAAAATATATAAGAAAGCAAAGATAAAACCCAACCAATGCCGCAGACCCACCAAATATCCCGCAATGATATATCTTCATTACAAAAATCATTAAGAGAATCTGGTTCTAGGTTTAATAAGTCTAGTAAAACTGATTTATTATCATTATTAGTATCCATAACATTTTTAAAAATGTCATTTCTCATAGCACGAACCTTAGGTAGAGCATAAGCTAAAACAACAACTGATAACCACCAAGAGGGGATACCCAAAATTAGATGCCACCGAGACATAGATGCTTCACCGGAGCCGTCGAGGCTTATACCAAACCAACTTATGATAATTAAAAACGTAGCGACTAGCGTGAATAGTGCGGAAACCCCGACCATAGTCGCATAGGCGTACCATTCCCAAAAAACCCATTCGTTCGACCAGTATTTTGTTTCACAACTTATAAAAGAATTAGCACTATCCAACTCATCACCTACCTTGCCGGCGACGGTACTCACTCCTGGGATTTCGTATCCCCCGACGGTACCATCATTGGGATTTGGGGGAGCTGTATTTATACATTGCATACAAGAATCAAACTGAGGAGTTTTTATCGGCGAACTAGGGGAGGAACATGACTCACCATCCAATGTGTGATCCGTTTGGAAAACGTATGATCCACACATTGCACCCAATTCATTAACGGTCAACGATTTATTCCCAATAGGGGGACAATCACCTGTTAATGGATTTGCGGCTCCATTATTATATGCCGCCACGCTATCCGTTCCGTCCGACCCCGTCAGTTTCGGAGGTCCCCCGGCAGCATCGTCCTTCGTGAGACGCAAGGCGAGCGCGCTCGTGCCGGCTCCGGCCAATAGTAGGAGTACTAGCGATTTCTTCTTGTTTCTCGCGACTGCACCGGCCACCTTCCGCAATCGCGAAATATTCCCAATAGAGTCTAGTTTTTTTAGATCTTTCTCAATAGAGGTATAATCTTTACCCTTTAGGAACTTAGTGAATTCGGCGTCGTCGCGACCGAGCTTCCCATACCCGGCCATTTCACCTAGTCCTTCGCCACCTTTATCTAAAAGGTCTGTCACTATTACGTTTACATCGGCTTCCATTTTTTCAAATCTTGAAGTTAAGTCAATGATTTCACTTGGTTTATAAAACCGTTGAGCTTCGGGGAAAATGGATGTTAAACCGTCAGGTAACTTATCCAATGCCGACCTTACCGCAGAGCTTTTTTTTGCGAATTTGGCACCGTCTACAAATGACCCCACTGGGGGTCCTTGACTTATTGATTTTGCAAAATCGTCGAAATTTGTTATTTTGTTCTCGCCATCTCCGGATAAACGTTCAACTAATTTATAAGATTTCTCTGCTTTTTGAACATTTTGTAATGTAAATTCTCCATCGAATAATTTGCTGAACTGCTCAGGATTAGGTGTTGCGTCGGAGAAAACTTTTTTTAAATAAGAATAAGTTTTCATATCATCCTCGGACAGTTCTTCACCATCTTTGAGATTGCGAAAATTACGGATCAAATTCTTATCCACATCTTCCAATACACTTGCCGGATTTGCGATTTCGAGGTCGCCGCCCGCATCTGCCAAATCTCCACCGGCCGTATTTGTTTCAGTTGGAGGCTGCGGAGGCTCTACGTCGGGTGGTTCAATTTGAGGTTCTTCAATGGGATCCCTCCCAATCGAGTCACCGAGGCCTGTATCTGGGGTATGTGTCGCCGCGCCGGCGGCGTCAGCGGCGTCAGCGCCGCCTCGTTCGGCGTCACTCACCGCATCGAATACTCCTTCTGCTTCACTAAGCGTGGGCGCCATTATCTTATAGTTACAAATAAAATAAATAAAAGAAATAAATAAATAAATAAATAATAATTTATTTGTAACTATAAGATAATGGGGAGTCATGACTTGATGCAGTGTGAGGGTCTATTTATGAAAAATTTAGCAGGCTGGGCGGTTTTACTTAATTATACATATAAGGCGATAGGTGCTGGAAGAACTGCTATGACGAGATTCTTGACAACTGCGCTGACAACGGAAGAAGCCCTGGCAGAATGGGGTGGCCCGGTGCTAAAAGCAATTGATGCGGTGGCTTGGGTTACAACATTAGTTGTGATGGATTTATCGGTTCAAGGATTAGCACTTGAAAAACTAAAATCTGCTGCTATGTGCGTGATACAGGCGACCAATGAATATAATAAATACAATTGTGTTAACGGATTCAAAGAATATGGAGAATGTAGACCCTGTCCACAGATCGAAGATATGAAAGATTATGAAATATCTTCGAAATACAAAGACAAATATAAAATGCAAAAGGATTTAAATCCGGGAACAGTTCAGGTATCATCTGGCCAGGTACAAGATGACAATAATTTAGAACGTTCCTATGTGGTAGATCACTCAAATGATCCGATTGTAACTGGTAAATTAACATCACTAGTATGTGATGCGGATGACCTGAAAGCCCCTGTTTATGCTAACAGACCATTCCCAGTCGGAACCTGTGGGGTCTATAATAAGACGACCGGTCTGGAATATCCAGACGGCCCCATAGGAAAAAAATTTCTTAATTCCGACATTAGATTATGCCTGCCCGATAGTGGTAGTGCGTGGGATACTGATTTTATTACTGATGGAAACTATGATTGGCATTATGTTCCACTTGACTATGCCCGTCAATCTAGTCCGGAGGCGGCCGAATGCGCTGGACGAGATATGACTGGATGGTCTGGATGGGGGCAGATGGGTGCTGGCACCGAACCAGAAGATGGTCTCCTTCATTGTTTATGGGGTCACGTCGGAGAAGTAGGTGATGTGGAGAATTGGATAGAGCGTGTGGGTGGTGGCGGGTGGGACAGGATTATTGACGAAATGGGGGATATCACCTTGAAAGCTTATCCCCCCACAGCTACCAGAGACTATCAATCCACTCAAAACAACACTCTTGATCAGTATGATGGGTCAAATGTTTGTCTATCGAATTTTCAAATGGCCGGCGATTACATCCGGGATAGAAAACATAATAGAAAATATTCATCTGAGGAAGTAAAAAATGCTAGCTCGCCGGTGTGGGTATCAAATCATTGTTGTCCTAAAATAATTGGAGGTCGCGAATGTCCATTATTTGAATCGGGAACAGTAACTCACGACACGACAAAAGATGAGTTTAAAGGTAATCTGGGAATGGACGAAGAAAGTACCGATAATTGTTATCTTCTAAGGAATCCCGAATTTATATCAAATGAATATCGGAATACACTATCCGATCCTATATTTTACGATTACAATAGCAATTCTGAATACACGGGATTAAGGGCAGGGGGGATACAATGTGGTCCGAGAGACAGAGAAATAGCTTCGTCTACACCGTTTAATTCCAGAGATTCCGAAACTTACTTGGACGATTCTACGGTTAAAGTTATAAAAAAGACTGGACAATTCTATGGAACTCGTTTCAAATTTGATAATAGATACGGCTATGATTGGGATGAAGATAGCGGTGCAACGGGATATGAAAATTATCTTGACCCGGGCGATTATGTGCCTTTAAAAACCTCGGAAGGGAGTAAATATGATTCAGGGAGCGTGAACCGAGTATTGGATTATTCGGATTTTAGGGTCGAAAATGAGAATACAACACTTAATGATGTAATAGCAAAAGAATTGGGGCACCCTGATAGAAATAAATTATTCTGTGATAATATTACATGTAATGATTTAGAAAAAACTAAATATATGCAGACATTATACGACGGGTTTTGTACAAACATAACAAGAAAACCTAGTCCCATAAACACGTATAAAAAGTTTTACAGACCTGTCGGAATAAATAAAGAAGGTGGAAATGTGAGTGATACATTTCCTACCGAAGACTGGACCGAAGAGAGAAAAATGTATCCCGATATTTGTTGTGATCCAATACATCATTCAAACAAGTCGTCATTTGTGGGATGCGACGCAAGAGGCCATAATTCATATTTTATAGATGGTATTATCGAGGAATACAATAATGAAAGTAGCCCGACACTTCCATTGGAAAATAAATCGCGTAGAAGGATACATCCACAGGGTAAGCAAAATTTAAATCAGTGTATTCCATCTATGGAAGCGAGGTGTGATGTTAGTGTTGATTATTTCCGAGACTCACCAAATCCATATGATTATTTGAGACATAAGGATACATGTTCCAATAAATTAGATAAATATAATTTGAATCTTTATTTAAAAGGAACAGACTTAGAAGAATTTGAAAATAATAAATCTCTCGGGGATTTATGTTCGGGGCAGGGTGAAGATTATTATTGTGATGTAAGTTATCCGCAACGGTTATTAAGTTCTCCCTTTCATCTCTTCAATAAAGAAGAATACTGGACATATAATAGATTATCTGCGGGTTATGCCCCCTCTAAGGGGGATCTATCAGACTGGACTTCTGAACCGGTTCAGGGTGGTAATATATTTAGTTTAAATCCGCCTTCTCCGAGATCTGTATACACCGAATGTCATCCAATAAATCCGTATAGTAACGTATATGACATCGAAATTTATAATAAACAATTTGACATGTTGCCATGGAATGGCAGTACGAGTGAAAAATATTTAGAATTAAGATATACCGGAGATAACCCACCCACAAATATTGAGGATCATATCAAAATTAACTGTCGGAATTACGAAGACGTAAATGGTGAATATTTTTATAGTGAACCAAGAATATCTTCCCCGATCCTCAAACCTAATTATTCTCAGTATAATATAGAATGTGTTGAGGTAGAATTAACAGGTGCGAATAATGATAGGTATGTTAGGGTAACCTAATTATAATTAAAATATAATACTATAATAATGATTGATGAAAATATCGGTATTCGTATGTGTAAACACAAAAGAATAAGAAAAGAATATGGAACAATTATTTACAATCCGACTAATGTTATTTTAACGGATCCTAAAATTCATTACGATGAAATTCATGAATTAATGAAAAAAGAAAAGAAAAAACAAAAAAAACAAAAAAAAGTTACCAAAAAAATTGATATCAAGAAAATGACCAAAGAAAAACAAATCGAAAAACTTGTAGATATATCTGAAATTAAATCATTAGATGAAACTGAAAAGGTTGATGATATCTTTCAGTTTATGGAGGAACCAATAGACAGAGAGAACCGAGATGAATCCGCAGATGTACCCGACGCAGATGTACCCGACGCAGATGTACCCGACGCAGATGTACCCGATAAACCCGATGTACCCGATAAACCCGATGAACCTTCGAAAGAACAAAATGGTGGATTAATGAAAAAGAAAATTTATGTTACGGATTTAAGTATTGAAAAAGATAAAGAAATGTTTCAGATGTAATTTTTTTTATAGTTATTATAAATGAACTTAGTTTGTAGATCGATTCTAGCGCTGCTCGCATTTTATGTTATTTATAGCGACTGTATTACGTTACCCACATCTATTAAGAAAAATAAAAACTTATTTTATCTTCTAATTGGTGGATTGTATTTGTACACCTATGATAATAAAGTTGAGGGGATGGATATTAATATTACCACAAGCTTGCCTTACAAACATCCCTGGACCATACCTATATTCGTCATTCCCGCAGTGAGTATAGCCCTTACCGTATTATGTTTCGTGGTTGATTTAATAGTAGGTATTTTTTCTTCGGGTAAAATGGAATTCGTTTGGACGTTGACTGTATTGGATGTTGTTAAAGAGATAGTTGTTGGTACTGGTAAGTTCCTGGTTTCTATACCAAGCCTGGTGGGCACATTCTTATTCCATATATTTTTTAAGTTTCGGGGGATGTAATTAAGAATCATGGTTCTTAATTTATTTTATAATATAATATATAAATGCGGTCAAAAAAGGTGAAAAACAAAACTCACCACAAACAGCGGAGAAATACTCAAAAGAGAAAGACTCAAAAGAGAAAGACTCAAAAGAGAAAGACTCAAAAGAGAAAGACTCAAAGGATAACTCGTAGAAAAACTTATCAAAAAAGAAAGTCTTCTAAAAAAAGAACTACTCGGCGGGGGGATATGCGCGGCGGTTCATTATTTCGCGGTAAGACCAAGCCCGATGGACCTTCCGATAGGGAGAGTCAATATCTAGGAGTGATAAACGAACAAAATTATGTAAAAACAATGAATACGTTCCTCGAAGCCCGGGTTATTCCTGATGCGGACGACAATAGATATTTCCTCACCGAGCGGACAATGGCTAAATACGGGCCTACTATCCAAGATGATATGATTTACATTCTCTGGATTAGACATGGGAAATCTCATTCAAATGAGGGTCAGGATTTATGGAAGGCCGGCAAAAAAGGCGGGAAATTGGATCCCCAAAATGTTATTGATACTACTATATCTGCGGCGGAGAGACCTCCCCCCCCCCGGTCTGGCGTCAGGGGAACCCCGAGGCCACCAGATGAAACACGCCCACGCCCAGCCCGGACGCCTCGGCCACCAGATGGACCACGCCCGGTAAGGGGGGATGGTACCCAAAACGGGGGTTTGATCGGGGGCGACGCTATTGAGTTAAATCAGCTGCGGCACAGAGGCCTGGCGCACAAATACCAAGGAATATTTGATATTATGAGTGACCCCGAAAAAATGGAACAATATGTGACTGGGGATGACCCCAGAGGTTGTTTCGCGGTCGATTTTACCATGCAGGGGGGGGTAAATAATGGGCTCTATGGGGCATTGGCTTCCCCTACTATATTTTCTCCCTCTGAAAGTAGTATGTATCTTCATCCGACATTATCTACGGTGGGTTGCTTACAAGCTATTATGGCGGGCCAAGGAATAAACACGATACCCAATTTCCAAAATAAAATATCAAAAAGAATAAGATGTTCTTGTATTCCAAGGGCCGCTTTAACTGCTAAATTATTATCATCTCAACTCGTTGCAGAATGTTATAATGCAGATGATAAATCCGATCAGGAGATTAAAAGAGTATATAATATAGGGGAAGAGAGAGTGGGCACATCGGGTGGGGCGAGCTGGGGGGTCAAGGGTCTCGCCGCCGCCGCCGCCGGTGGGGTCGTCGGCGGGGTGGGCGCCTTGACCGCGGGACCAGTATCCGGCTTTTTGGGCGCGACGGCTGGTGCAACTACCGCCGCCGCGATTGTCGGAGGGACTGGGGTCGCGATGGGTACGGGTAGATATGTGAACGCACCGCGTGCCATCTCCAAATTGGGGAAACCAGCATTTAATAAAAGTGGTGTTGATGAAGGTCACGATGATCCCAAGGATCTTTCATTAATGCATAGCAATATGTATATGGACAAATTTAATAAAACTTACGGAGGAGGGCACACAATTTTAGATACGATTAATGGTATAGTTTTTTCTAAAAAGAAAAAACCATCGTTTCGCCAGAAATTTTCAAAACAGGAAGAGTTTTTACTGGATTCACATCAAAAAGCAAAAGATAACCCTTGTATTATAGAACAAAAAGAAACCGACTTTCAAGGACTAATTCTGGACTCTATATTGGACGATATTGAGAAGAATGATGCTAATGGAGGAAAAGGAAGGGTACATATCATCGTTGGTCACGGTGATTTTATGAAAACACACATCGACAGGGGGGAAACAAAAGCTAATTGCGATGCTGTTTTGGTAGGATATAGGAGAGATGCCGCCTCGGGAACCGATCCCCCCGCCTCGAAGGACCAGGTTGTTGCGAGATATAAATTAACTTTACCGAAAAATCACGAGGATATGGCTGTTCTCCACAAAACATGGTTACAACAGGCGGGTCGGACCGAGAGCCAGGAGCAGGCCGAGGGGGAAGTTTTACCACAGAAAGAATTAAAGGTCGACACGCCTGTGCTGGTCTGGATCAACCCTCCCGAACAAACGACCGCGAATGAGGGGAGGTGGTTAGAAGGAAAAATCGTGACCCCCACCACCGGAGTCGTAGTCGCCCCAGATTCGGATATGGTCTATCTTGAATTCAATGGTTCAGACGGTCGAAAATACAAAGATGGACCCAGGCAAATCGACAATACGCTAAAATTAAATCTGCCCGTGGTGCCTATTGGAGATGATAAAGAGCAAACATTATCTATGAAGAATTTTGTTGCAAGATGCGATGCTCTAAATATGCAAATTCAAAATGTAACATACGCTCCACTGCAAGCAATAAATTATAGAGAAATTTCTTCTGATCTGATGAAACAAGTTCAGTTAGGGAACCCCTCCGATCTGACTCGGGTTGCCCCCCTCCCTACAATTATAGACGAATTAAATCTTTGCTCGAACGAGACGAGAGGTACGTTACTATCATCACCGCACGAATCAATACTTCGAGTTGTCGACTATAAGAAAACCCGGAATAAAAAAGTAATTCAATTCTATTTTAATACTCTTTTTAATATGGATCGGGAGGAATTTATTCCATTTTTTAATTTATTAAATAATATAACTTCTTCACAATTCCCGGGTAAAGATAGTGAACAGGTTATGCAAATATGTATTGATGGACTGTGGTCCGCAGCGAATCATTTTATTTCCGTGGCGAACAACCCGGCCGTAGCCGGTCGGCGAAAGTCTTATTCAGCTGCCCCCGGTAAGGAATTTGTTGAGGAGAAGGAACCAATGAATTACTTAACAGTATTTTATGAGTTTCTGAAAATTTTCGCAAGTAAGGGGGGCGGAGATTCTCTAACAGGAACGGTTTCTGGCGGATCGTCGGATCTGGATGAAATGGTCGGCCTCGTATCGGCGCCCTTTGATTTACAAAATATGGAATATTGTTTGGGTAGATTAGCTCAAATATTTGAAAAAAGAAATAGAATGGGACAAAGATTTATACTTATCGGAAGTATAAATAAGGATTTGCGAGATAATTTGAAAGCAATGCGTTCACGCATCAATGAAGCGCCGAGTAAGCGGCGGTCAGAAGCAGCCGGGGGGAGACGTGCAGGCCGATCTACGAGATCGGGTGTGGACGACCCCCCTCAATCCTTGGGTGTGGACACTTCTGCCGAAGTCGCTTCCAAAACAAGCCGAGTTAACCAAGAAAGCCCGGGCGGAGAATAGTTCCGGCACCACATCGTCGGACATCATATTCCTCGGGTTCTAGTATCTGTCACACCCCTCCTTTTGAGCATTATATTAAACCATTAGAATATTTAATTCTAATGGTTTAATATAATTTATAAATTATATAATGGGTTTAGTAGATACAATATTTTTTAAAATATCGTTTTTTAGTATAGTTTACATTGGAGTATTAATACTTATAGCTCCGGTTATAGATAATTTATTTACTTCTTTGGAGGAGGACACGAGAAAAAAAGAAAATAATATTCAAATATTTTTAGAAATTATTGCTCAATTAGTTTTGATATCCCTGGTGTGGTATTATTTGCATAATTTTCTAAAAAATTTAATAGAAACTAAATTAAATATCAAAATAAAATCAGCATCGGAATACACGATTAATTTTATTTCGTCGATAGCATTTGTAGGATTACAGAAAAATTTACTTGATAAACTAGAATATATTGCGATAATACATCCTTTCCAAATAAATTAATTATAAATACTTTTCATTTTATTCATTATTTTACAAGATAAACTACCATAAATATGATCATTAAATTTCCTGATAATTGAGGGGGGGGTTCTTTGAATGTAACCATTACAATCTATATATTCGTGGGCGATTGTTGCGAGTAATAATTCCCTTGATTGAAAAGAAATACCCGTTTCAATATAAAAATCTATAACTCTGTCGGTTTCATAAATATATTTTTTACCATCTTCGAAGCAGGTAAAATGATTTAATGGTTTTGTAAATAAAGAATAATCTTTTGATTTATAATACTTATCCATTAACGTGGACCATAGATCGATATGAAATCTTTTTGTTTCTTCTTTTTCTTCTTTTTCTTTTATTTCAAGAATATACTTTGAAAGAGAAGGTTCATTTATAAATCTGTTTAGTGTCATAAGATTTTCTTGAT